>Ga0315537_1000352_pt1 | contig 35478 bp, 28 predicted proteins | sample SalMarSW160270MG_FD_203091 | JGI IMG/M metagenome (GOLD analysis project Ga0315537, IMG submission 203091) | Salt marsh sediment microbial communities from the Plum Island Ecosystem LTER, Massachusetts, United States - Salt Marsh Sediment SW1602-70 ... | reverse complement strand
TTGTGGATAAAAACCTGACTCGTGAACTGATTAACGCAGGCGTACATTTCGGACACGGCGTAAGCCGTTGGAACCCCAAGATGGCCCCCTATATTTTCGCAAAACGCGGAAATATCCATATCATTGACGTGAAGAAAACCTTGAAGGGCTTGTTAGTAGCTCGAAAGCTTCTTGCCGAGATAGTTTCTTCCGGTAAAGATGTTGTCTTTGTGGGCACCAAGCGCCAGGCGCAAAAAGCCGTTCAGGCCGTTGCGGAAAAGTGCGGAATGCACTATGTTTCGGAGCGCTGGCTCGGCGGCACACTCACCAATTTTAGAACTATACGCTCCCGGTTACAACGGCTCCAGCAGCTGGAAGCCCTGCAGGAAAGCGGAGACTTTGAGAAGGAGAGCAAAAAGCAGGCATCGAGACTCAAGCGCGAAATGCGTAAGATAAAAAGCAATCTTCAGGGCATTCGGAATATGTCTCAGCTGCCGGGTGCTGTCGTGGTAATTGACACCAAGAAAGAATATATTGCATTGCGTGAGGCCAAAAAGCTGGGTATCGCAACGGTTGGAATTCTCGATACGGATTCGAACCCTGAAGAAGTTGATGTGGCTATTCCTGCCAATGATGATTCCATCAGGGCGATAGAGTTAATCCTTAATGAGCTGGCCGATGCCGTGGCAATAGGCAAAACGATGGTCGCAGCTCGCCTGGAACAGGCGCCACGCCCAAAAAGGACACGTTCAAGAAGACCTGCCCTGGCCCGCGCCGAGAAACCTGAAGCCGAAACCGTTACTGCCGGAGCCGCTGAGGAAACACCAACACAAAATGTGGATTCACCCCCGCAGGAAAATGGACCTGAACAGCAGGGGCAAGACCGGTCTTGACAATATGAATCCGAAGCACGAAACAAATTCAAATGTTCAGAATTCGGGATTCCAAAAAGTTTAGATAATAGTTTGAACATCTAATGTTTGAATATCAGATTTGTTTCAATATTCTGATTTCAAATTTATAAGAAATAAAAAAACGGGAGTCTTTAAAATGGCGGAAATTTCAGCATTGATGGTAGTCAAATTGCGAAAAATGACGGGGCAGGGAATGATGAACTGCAAAAGTGCTCTTCAGGAAGCTGACGGTAACATTGAGCAGGCCATCGAGATACTCAGAAAAAAGGGCCTTGCCACCCTCCAAAAACGTGCCGAGCGTGAAACTACAGAAGGGATAGTGGTCGTGGTCGAAGGAGATAAGTGGACATCGTTGGCGACGCTGTGTTGCGAAACTGATTTTGTTGCCAGGAGCAGTGACTTTACGGCTGCTGTTGATGCTCTCAGGGAGTATTTGGGCCAATGCGAAGCCGATAGTGATGTGGAAGCTCTGCTTGAAACTGAGATTGATGGAAAGAAATTCTCAGAAGTTATTACCGAGACAGTAAGTAAAACGGGCGAAAAAATGGCTGTCGGTGATTATGCAAGGTTCCGGCTTTCCGGGCCGGGCCTGATTGGGACGTATGTCCATTTCAATGAAAAAGTCGGGACGATGGTGGAAATCGAGGCCGGTGATGATAATGTTGCAGCCGCGGATGTCCTGAAACAGGCTGCTGCTGATATAGCGATGCACATCACCGCGGCCAAGCCGCTGGCTCTGGATAAAGATGGTATTGACCCGCAAACTATCGAGAAGGAAAAGGCAATCTATGCAGAGCAGGTCAAAAACAAACCCGCCAATATCATAGACAAAATTGTCGAAGGCAAGATGAAAAAGTTTTACGAGGAGAACTGCCTTTTGGACCAGAAGTTCGTCAAGGACGATAGCAAGACGGTGCAGCAGGTTCTCGCCGAGGCCGCCAAACAGGCCGGCGGCGGGGCAAAGATAAAAAGATTCGTCCGTTTCGAAGTAGGCTAAATATCATAATACGCTTATGAAATGTCAAATCCAGGGATGGATGAAGAAATGAGTAATTTCATTCATGGGGACAATATAGAGCACAAGATCGGGGGTGAAAGGCAATCTAAGAATAAGGAATTGCTAAAAGAGATCAAGAAAAAATATATAGAGTGGAAGAATGAAAATTTGGAAATTACAGGTACAACCCAAAATGATATAGCAAAGAAGGTGCAATTCCTTAATGAATATAAAAAATTTATAGACCAACCGAAGTTCAAAAAAGAAGCGGGGAATAGATACGGTTTTACTTCTCAATCGCAATTACATTCTTCTGTTGTAGAAGAATTTATGTATTACTTACTTAAAGATTTAGATAAATTGAGGAATAAACATATATCTTGGGGACGTACAAAGGCATATACTAATTTGTATTTTGCACCACCGAGCATCGATGAATTTGAAGAAAGCTCAAATATCGTTATAAATGTTAAAAACCAAGATTTTTCTATTTCTAAAGAAGTAGTTCTCAAATCAAGAGTTTCAAATAATGAAAATTGGCAGGAGAGTAAAATTTGCGTTCCGGTGGTTTCTATCGAATGTAAAACTTATCTTGATAAAACAATGTATGAAGGCTCTGTTTCAACAGCGGAAAAGCTTAAAAAGGGCAATCCATATTGTATATTTTTGATAGTTACAGAGACCTATGAAGTTAGTTTGGATGTAGAGCCCAGACTTTCCTCTATAGACCAGATATACGTGCTAAGAAAAGATAGGAGAACAAACCCCATCCAGGCTGATGTCGTATATAATTTATTCAAAGATGTTGAGAAGCACTTAAATTCTGACTGGTATCAGGTTAAGAAACGGATACAAAAGGGTAAAATGATATGAAGGTCGTATATCCCGACGCTAAACTACTTAAGAGAGAGAGAAAAGTCGTAAACCGTCTAAAAAAGGAGGAGATACGAAAGGGAACGAAGTATCTGACAGTCACGAGGTCGAAAGCAAACAACGTAGATATTTCGAAGATAGAGAACAAAATCATTTGTGGAGACAGTGAAACAATACTAAAAGCATTCCCGGATAACTTTGTTGACATCATTATCACCTCTCCTCCTTACAATTTCGGGCTGGAATACGAAAACGATAAAAACAAAGACGCTTTATACTGGCAGGATTACTTCAATAAGTTGAATAGAATCTGGAAAGAATGCAAGCGTGTATTGAAGCCCGCCGGAAGATTATGTGTGAATATCCAGCCTTTATTTTCAGATTACATACCAACTCACCATTTTATTTCAAATCAGTTATTGGAACTGGGCTTGCTCTGGAAAGCAGAAATACTTTGGGAAAAGCATAATTATAACTGTAAATACACCGCTTGGGGTAGCTGGAAAAGTCCAAGTATGCCTTATTTGAAGTACACATGGGAGTTTATCGAAGTATTCTGCAAAGAATCGCACAAAAAACAGGGCGAATCTGATAAAGTAGATATTACAGGAGATGAGTTTAAGAAGTGGGTTTATGCGAAATGGGATATCGCACCTGAGGGCAATATGAAAAAATATGACCATCCCGCCATGTTTCCGGAAGAATTAGTTGCAAGATTGTTAAAGTTGTTCAGTTATCAAGATGATATTGTTTTGGACCCGTTCAATGGCGTAGGAACTACTACATTAGTGGCGCATAAGTTAAGAAGAAGCTATATCGGTATAGATATTTCAGAGCAATATTGCAAAACTGCGGAGGAGAGGTTGAAAAAGGAACAGAAACAAATAAGGTTATTTTGATAATGGCGAAGAGTAAATATAATCGCGTGTTGTTGAAGCTTTCGGGCGAGAGTTTTTGCGGCCCCGGGGAGTTTGGGATTGACGGCTCGGCACTAAAGTCGCTCGCTGAGAGGATAATCGAACTATGCCGGCTCGGCCCACAGGTAGCCATTGTGGTCGGGGCCGGTAATTTCATAAGGGGCGAAACCTTCTCTCAGGTAAGTCAAATCCCCAGAAATACGGCTGATTATATGGGTATGTTGGCCACGATTATAAATTCCTGCGCCCTGCAGGAGACTCTTGAAAAGCTCGGTCAGCCGACGAGGGTCTTAAGCGCCATTGAAGTTGCAGCTATGTGTGAGCCGTTTATCAGAAGACGCGCTCTTCGTCACCTTGGACTCGGGCGGGTTGCGATATTGGCCGGTGGAACAGGAAATCCATTTTTTACCACCGATACCTGTGCGGCACTGCGGGCCGCCGAACTCGAAGCCGATTTGTTAATAAAAGCAACAAAGGTCGAAGGTGTTTATAGTGATGACCCTCATAAAAAACCGGATGCCCGGCTTTTTAAAAAACTATCTTACAATGACCTGATAAACAAAAACCTCAGGATAATGGACCATTCGGCAATAAGTCTTTGTCGGGAAAATAATATCCCGATTATCGTTTTGAATATCTTCAAGAAGGGCAATATGGCCAAGGCCATTTGTGGCGAGAAAGTTGGTACTTTAATTAGTTAACGATTTGCGAGCCTCCATGTCTTCTTGTCGAAGACAAGAGTGGAGGCGTGGCAATCTTAATCTTGTTGAGATTGCTTCGTCACAAAGGTTACCCTGAGCGTAGTCGAAGGAGTCCTCGCAAAGACCGAATACATTAAAAGCAGCATTATGGGAGATTGAAGATGCCCACCAAGGCAATAGTTTCCGATACCGAATCCAAGATGAAAAAGGCGGCTGAAGTTCTTCATGATGAGCTGAAGGTAATTCGCAGCGGCAGGGCTTCCACAGCTCTCGTTGAAAATATAAAAGCCGACTTCTACGGCACGCCTACCCCATTGAAGCAAATGGCAACTCTGGCAACGCCGCAAGTGGATATGATTGTGATTAAACCCTTTGACCCGAGTTCAGTTAAAGCCATCGAGGCAGCAATTAAAAGCAGCGACCTGAGCATCGCACCGATTGTGGATGGCAAGCTCGTCCGTCTCAATATTCCGCCACTCAGCGAGGAGAGAAGAAAACAGCTCGTTCAGCAGGTCAAACACACCGGTGAGCAGACAAAGGTGAACGTCAGGAATATCAGAAGAGACGCAATCAAACATCTCGAAAAACAGCAGAAAGACAAGGTTATCACCGAAGATGACCTCGAAAAAGGCAAAAAGCAAATCGATGACATCACCAAGAAATACACCGACAAGGTTGATGATGTCGTCAAGCACAAGTCAGACGAGATAATGCTTGACTGACTTTTTCATTTTTTATTCCAAAAATTGCGGGGTTTATAATAGGAATTTGAGCCAATCAACTTTATTTATCAGGAGAAAAAGTGATGCGGAATAAGAAAGATCTCAAAGCTGAGCCGTCCAAAAAGACCCGGACGAAGATACTGAAGTTGATATTATTAGCTTTAGTGGTTCTCATTGTCTTGGCATTTCTTCTTTTTCCTGTGTTTGTATCATCCGGGAAAGGCCGGGAAATAATACTGGCCAGGATTAATAATGCTATCGACGGCCGGACAGATTTTGCCAGTCTTTCAATGGGCTGGTTCGACGGAATAAAGGTCGCAGATTTCAGTTTTAATGATAATACCGGTAGTATTTCTGTTGATGTAAAGCATATCGCTACGAAACCGCATTACAGTTCTATTTTGATGGGCAGCTTGTCTCTGGGCGAAACGGTAATTGATGAGCCGAGAGTCCGCTTAAGTCTCAGGGAACCGCAAGTATCTGAAATCCCTCAGCTAAAAAAGACGGCCGCTGTGAAACCACAGCTCTTGGTTTTGCCAATCGAACGAATCGACCTTATTGTAAATGACGGCAATGTGAAAGTAACAGATTCAAAAGCCGGAACCGTTGAGCTTGCCCAGATAAACTCGAAAGTAGATTTACGACCGCCGGGACAACAAACTAATTTTGATATAAATTTAGCTGTTGTGTCTCAAGGTAAACACTCTCAGGTTCACACACAAGGCCGGATTAGCCCGGTCGAGACAAAAACCGGCTGGACATTGAAAGGAACCAGCGGTGATGTGGCCATTGAGGTCAATGACCTGGACCTTGAATCGCTGACGCCATTGTTTACGATGGCTGGTGTAGATGTTCAGGCAAAAGGAGTTGTCTCGGCTGATATAGACAGTCGAATCAAAGATGGTCAGCTTGAAAGTATGAACGGCATTGTCAAGGCGAAAAATCTGGACGTAACCCTTGCCGAGCTACAAGGCGACAGATTGAAAACCAGCAGTCTGGATGTGGATGTAAAGGTTCATCGTGAGGTCAGCACTATAAAAATCGACAATCTGAGTTTAAAAAGCGACTGGGCTGTTGTTAATGCTGCCGGCACTGTTCCCACCACGCTTGGAGCGTTTACTGAATTTATCAAGCCCGACTCGGCTTATGATCTTAAGGCAGATTTCGATTTTGATTTGCCGGCTGTTTCTTCGCAGATGCCGCACACTTTAGGACTAAAAGAAGGTATGCAAATCACGTCAGGAAAGTTAAAAGGCGATATTGAGAAAATTACGGAAGCTGGTAAAAAAATAATTCAAGGCCAGGCGACGCTGTCGGGATTAGAAGGTTCGATTGATGGAAAGACGGTTGCACTGTTGCAGCCCATCAAAGTAGAGACGCAAATATCATCGGATAAAACGAACGTTAAGTTTGACAAATTAGATGTGTCATCTTCGTTTGCCAAAATTATTTGTTCCGGAACTGCTGAATTACTAAATTATGATGCTTATGTGGACTTGAAACAATTTCAAACGGAATTAGGGCAATTCGCAAATATAGGCCCATACCAAATGGCAGGTGAACTTTCCAGTAAAGGCCAAGTCTCCATCAAAGAAGAACGAATTACAGCTGTCGGCTCGTCAAATATTAGAAATTTTATGATTGCTTCGGAACGAGCTACTGCTTCCGAGCCGGCTGCTGATGTAGCATTTGCTTTTGATATCGACCAGAACAACAATCTCGTCGCCGTTGATTCTGTAAAAGCCAGCGCAACACTTGGCCAGGTCAGTATAAAAGATGCAGTCCTGCCGTTGAATGAAAAAGCGACAAAATCTATGAATCTGCCGATATCCGCTGATAATATCGATTTGAAGAAGCTCCAGCAGTTTGCGGTCCTATTCGCATCTTTTCCGAAGGAAATGCAGTTGGAAGGCACAGCCGAATCGAGAATCTCTATAAGCTCTCAAAAGGATACTTACACAGTCACAACCGACTTGACAAGAATCAGGAATCTAAAGGTCAGCTATCCACAGCAGAATCCTTTTGAGCAGCAGGAAGTTCTGCTTGCTTTTGATGCCGAGCTTAATCCAAAGCAGAAAACCGTCAATGTTAAAAGGTTGCAGCTGGAAAGTCCTCAGATAAAGATTACTAAGGGCGAAATCCGGCAGTCCGATAAAGACGGCAGGACCAAATTGCAGGGCAGTGTTGACTGTGAATACGACTGGTCGGTTGTCAGCACTTTAGCCGGCCCCTATCTGCCTAAGGGCTTAAAACTATATGGTAAAAGAACAGACACTATCAACTTCAGCAGCGAGTATCCGGCCGGTCAGCCGGACCAAATACCGGCAAATCTTAATACAAAAACCAGGTTAGGTTTTGAAAAGGCCGAGTATATGGGACTGAACTTCGGCCCGACCGAGACCGACATCCAGGTCCAGAATGGTTTATTGAATATCGCTCCGTTTTCAGCGTCAGTAAACAACGGCAAATTTAACTTTGCTGCCACAATAGACCTTAGAAAAAAGCCGAAGGTCCTGCAGACCACCGGCCCTATGCAAATCATAGACAAAGTCGAAATCAACGAGCAGGTAAGCAGAAATCTTTTAGAAAATCTCAATCCTATTTTTAAAGGACAAACTGATATTACCGGTATAGCAAATTTCCATTGCGAAAAACTCGCTGTGCCCCTTGGAAAAGATACGAGCACACAGCCGGAGGTTGTTGGAACCGTCGGAATAGAAAATATGAAGTTGGAAACAAAAGGCCTGCTTGGAATGGTCCTTTCCTGGACAAAAACCGGCAAAAATATTGATGCAGCGGTACTTCCGACAAAATTTATTTTGCAAAAAGGCAGGCTCAGCTATGATAATATGCAGATTAATCTCGATAAATATCCGACCAATTTTGGCGGCTCTATCGGGCCTAATAGAATATTGGATATGAAGGTTATAACACCTTATATTCTTACAATGGATTTTAAGCCGGAAACAGTAAAAATTGGCGAACAAACAACTGCGGAGAGAATTGTATTACCACTTACTGGAACCATTGATAACCCAAACCTTGACAAGGACAAATTTATAGAAAAGTTGATAGAGCAACAATTAAAGCAAAGACTTCGGGGAGAGCTCGAAGAATTGTTTAGGTAAAAAGGCGCTGCCATTAGGACCAGCGGCTAAAATGTATTAGAAAGGTATGAAGATGAACTCATTGAAAAATCTTTTATCCACACCTACTGCGAAACTCGGTAAAGCCAGCCGTTTTGTGGTCTTTCAAATCAAACTCTGGACACACTGTGCCCGGCTGTTGAAAAAGAACCACTCCGGCCGGCAGGCCGCTGCGCTTTCATACCATACAATCTTCGGAATCGTCCCTTTGGCTATTGTTATGCTTTTAATATTTCAGTCAATCCCGGCTTATAGTGATGTTGGTGAGAAAATAAAGAGTTTTATCTACGACCAGGTTCATCTGTCAAATATTCAGTATCCTGACCCTGATAATCCCGACAAAACTATCAGGCTGACCGAACACCTTGATAAGGTGGTCGCGAATTTCTTCACGGGGGCAGGTAAGGGCACGATTACGTTTATTAGTGTGGTAATCGTGATATGGGTCGCATTGTCATTATTATCAACTATAGAAAGGGCGTTTAATAATATATGGCATGTCGCCAAAGGCAGGGGTTTTTTGCACCGAATAATCAACTACTGGGCACTTTTAACACTTGGGCCTTTGCTTCTGGGATTTGGTATTTACATTGCCACACGATACACTGCTCTTGGGCAGATTCAAGAAACCATTCTTTCGTATATGGGGCCCGCTATTTTGTCATATATTATAGCAACTGTTGCATTTTTTCTGCTTTACTTTGTTTTGCCGAACACAAAAGTCCAGGCAAGAGCAGCCATTTGGGGTGCAATTATAGCAGCTCTGGTCTGGAGCATTGCCAAATGGGCCTTCGGCCAGTACGTAACAGAATTTATACCTTATAGCAAGATTTATGGTATCCTCGGTCTTATACCCTTATGTATCTTCTGGATTTATATTACCTGGCTTATTGTTCTGTTCGGCCTGCAGCTGACATTCACGACCCAGCACCTGAAAAGTCTTGATGCCGCCGAGATTACCGCTGCAAAGAAAACAGAAGAATACTTCATAGCCAATGACCTTACAGCCATCAACATCGTAAGAGAGATTGCATCCGGATTTGAAGCGGACCAGGCGCCGGTTTCGCAGCAGGTTATATGCAGTAAATTAAATATCCCTGCTGAGTTCGGTGAAAAGATACTCGACCATCTTGTCAGCAGCGGACTTATTGCGAGGACTTCCGAGCCAAGGGTGGGTTTTATGCCTGCCAAAGACCCGGCAAATATCCGGCTGTCTGATATCGCCGAATCGGTAAAGGCGGTAAGTTTTGCCCAATCAAGTGCTGACCAACCCAAAACGCTTGAAGCAATCACACAAAACCAGCGAAATAATTTGGCCCAATGTACTATCAAAGAAATTCTTACGGATTCCTCTCTGCCATAAACTTTAGACCTTGCTATTGGATGTGTGTTTCAGCAATCTCAATTTCTTTAACTGTAACAGATTCAATCAATTCCCTACCATAGACCTTATTCAATGTTCCTTATGCCGGTTCGCCGCTTGATAGGCCGAAATCTGCTCCATCGGAACCGCTTTCTCTATATATTCTTTATTCAAATTTCCGTTTGTTTTAGTTATCTGCAGATGGTCAATAACCTGACCATCAATGCCAATAGTCTTCATACTTAATTTGTTGCCCTTGATATCAAATATACAGACATGATTTATTTTCTGTGCGTAGACATGGTAATCTGACACATTAATATCATGCAATGGTGCACCGCCGCCCCCAGAAGTGATATAAGTTACGTAACTTCCGTCGGTTTCGCCTGGCGGGGCTACGGGCCGAAACCGCTCATACTGATGTGAATGGCCAACTATGACAAAATCGACACCGGCTTTAGCCAGAGTGGGTAGGGCATTCGGGTAACCCCATGCTGACCAATGGCCACCGAAATTAAGACTCGGAATGTGATAGCTTACGAATTTCCATTGAGCTTTACTGCTTCCGGCATCAGTAGCAATCAGCTTCAAAACTTCTTCGGCTTTTAGGCCTTTGGAGATATTATCCGCACAGAAATAGTGCACCGGACCATAGTCGAAACCAAAGCTGTTTTTCTCTCCCACCGGTATCAGCTGTTTTTCGTAATTACCGCTGTCGCCTTCGTGATTGCCCTTGGCAATATAGATTGGGACATTTTCAGCCAGACCTTTTAGCGGCTCAAAGAATTGAGGCCCCCATTGTTCATAACGCTCGCCGCTTGTTACCAAATCACCGCTGTGAACCACGAAATCAACCTTTTTATCTATCATCAGTTTTACTAATTTTCGGTGAGTCTCAGGATGTGTCCGGCTGTCACCATACACGGCAAATCTCACCTCATCGGTATTAGCTGGTATAGTACGGAATTTATAAATTTTACTTTGTGCTTCCGAATCGATAACGCAATATTCGTAAACCTGGCCGGGTTTCAAATCATCAAGCCAGATTTTATGAATAAAAGCGGTCTTTTTAACATTGTCTTTGCCATTCTCTTTGATTTTGTATTGCACCTTTTCGCCTGTACTTTCAATGTATTTGTCGAGTTTTTGTTCTCTTCCATAATATAACTTGCACGCTCCTTCCACCTCGGTTTCCCACATCAGGGCAGCTCTGTTCTCATATACACGAAGCAGAAATGGCCCTTTTGTTATTCTTGCTGTTATTTTTGCATAACCACCACCTGCTGCGACGACAGCAATGGCCAAAGCCGTAATTAAACACACAAGTGGCGAGATTAACCCCGTTAGAGATTTTTTCCTTCGGTTTTCTAACGGGATTAATACCCTGCAGGATAGACGGGAATTTTTGCAAGATTTGTAAATAAGCACAGTTATCCTCACTTTCTATAAAGGTTGATTAATAATTTCTTATTAGGGTTAGCTTCATCAAAGTCCCGGCAGCATTGTAAACAAAAAACAGACCAAAAGCAAATAACACCACCGAGCAAATTAACAAAACAACTTTCTGCCTGCCTGGCCCCAGCAACCTGGACCCTTTGAAACTCGCCCATGATAGTGCACTGAGCCAGATGAGGTCGCACAGCCAGTGTATGACGGCAAATAATGCAAAGGCCCAGATTCCCAGCTCTTTTGCAGACACTGCAAGGGTCAATCCCACAGTGGCCCACCAGAGGAGAAAATAAGGATTACTTCCGGATAATATTATGCCGGCTGTTATTGGTCTGGTTTTAGAAACTTTGACCTCCTGATTTTCCGAACTTTTTATAGTATATATCATCTGGATTGCCATAACCAAAAGAAACACCCCTCCAGCCAGTCCGATTACGATTTTCGTATTGGTTAATTTGAGCAGTTTGTCCATCCCGAGCATAATCAGAATCATCAGCGGAAATTCGACAATTCCGTGCCCGACAGCGATAAGTATCCCTGCGTATCGAGACCGTGCCCCCATTGCAATAGCCATGGTCGTTACCGGTCCCGGCGCCATAACGCCTGAAAGCGATATCACAACAACCCTAAATAAGAAAAACAGCAAGTCCACTGCACTACCAACTTATTCACCAATGATTTTCACCAGGACCCTCTTTTTTCTTTTGCCGTCAAATTCACCATAAAATATCTGCTCCCACGGCCCGAAATCAAGCTTGCTGTCGGTTACGGCTACTACAACATCTCTGCCCATTACGCTGCGTTTGAGATGTGCATCGGCGTTGTCCTCAAAGCCGTTGTGTCGATACTGTGAATACGGTTTCTCAGGCGCGAGTTTTTCCAGCCAGACCTCGAAATCGTGGTGTAGGCCTGATTCATCGTCGTTGATAAAGATACTTGCGGTAATGTGCATAGCATTACAGAGCAAAATACCCTCTTTGATGCCGCTTTCTTTAAGACACTGCTCAACCTGCGGCGTGATATTGATAAATTCACGACGCCCTCTTGTATTGAACCACAGCTCTTTTCTGTAACTTTTCATAGCGTTTTTCTCTCCTGACTATGCTAATGATAATGCCGAATAAAAAGAAAACCTTTGGCTTTATATTATAATGAAATAGTGGCGTGGTGGTATATAAATAAAAAGGGCTGTGAGTTTTTCACAGCCCTTTGATGTGCAGTTAGAGCAGAAGCTCTAACTTAAATCCTGCGTTTTCGCATCAAGGCCAATCCGCCCAGGCCCAGCAGAGCCATTGTTGCCGGCTCAGGGACACACTTAGTATCAATTACCAGCTCGTCGACAATAATGTCGCCCTTGATGGTAATCCACTCTTCGACCGGATTCGGCCAAATAGTGATTTTGAACGTTGAGTGTGTCCAGCCGGACACTATGACGTTGTCGTCTGAACGAGACATTGTCATAGTACTGAATGGTGTAACAGTAACGTGTGGCTGGTCCGGCAGAAAAGGAGTCGGGTCATTACCACCCGCCTTCCAGGTCAACTGAATCCAGATATCTTTATATCCGTCAACAACCTGACGGTTGGGGATATAAACATCCATCTCCCCTAATGCCCATTCTCCATCGATCCAGCCATATGATGTGTCCACACTAAGGCGCGGGCTGCCGTAGTCATTATCAACAATATCAGCAGTCGGAATAACATCTGATGTATCGAATTCCCATTGCTGTCTTGTACTACCCGGTTCACCACGCCAGGGTGGAATATCCACATCGTGTGCGAAAGCTATCGTCCCTGTCAGCAGGATTACAACATACACGATAATCCATTTGTTCATCATCCTTGTTCCCTCCATTAGGATACAATTTAATGTTATACTCGCACCGCTCAACACTAACTTTACAATTAGCGAGCGCTCGAGCAATTTAGAAAAAACCCTTCTCGTGTGTTTAAGTACCTGTGGCGCAATATATCCCTGGTTATTACAAAGTCAAGACAATTTTTACCAAAGTCCGAGAATATCGTAGATATTTTTTCATACTTAACGGAGAAGGTGCTTTTGGGGTAAATACACGGCTTTTAATACACAAAAAACCTTATCTGTTTTTTTCTACGGTTTTTCAGCCGGTTTTAGGCCTATTTTTTACCCCGTTCAGGGATTGGCAGGCCCAATTCAGTGAGGACTTTTTTCATATCTTCCCATACCCTTAAGCGGTTCTCCTGCGAGTAGTTACGCAACAAATAGGCCGTATGATATGTTGCCATCAGCTTTATGGGTGGTCTTCCGAGACCGGCGTAATATTCATGGAATTGACCACGCAATTGGCCGATTGATTTATTGGTATCTAACAAAGTTCTTGCGGCGTGGGCACCCAGAGCGACAATAATTTCGGGATTTATTATCTCAATCTGTCTTTGTAGGTATGGCAGGCAGCTTATTATCTCTTCAGCGGCAGGGTCGCGGTTTTCCGGCGGGCGGCATTTCAGGATATTGCCTATAAAGACTTCACTACGTTTAAGTCCACAGGCGGTGAGTATCCTGTCGAGAAGCTGGCCTGCTCTTCCGACAAAAGGCCGACCCTGGGCATCTTCATCAGCTCCGGGTGCCTCTCCAACAAACATTATGCGGGTGTTCGGATTACCTTCGCCGGGGACCGCATTAGTCCTAATCGACCCCAATCCACATTTGCGGCATTGGCAGACTTCATTTGCGATTTTTTCAAGCTCAGCGGCTTTTTGAGTTGCCGCCATATTATCTTCCTGATTTGGCGGCTCGGAAGCCGTAGTTTTACCTTTAACCGCAAATCCGCCGGTAAAAAACTGCTCCATTTCAAGGTGCTGGCGGACGGCTTTTTTGATATGTGCTTCTTTTTCCATTGGAAAAGATTGTAAGAGTATTTTTAGATGGGTCAATAAAAAAAGGACGTTTCTCGCTGGATGGCATCCTCACTCCATCAGCGATAATCACCCTTTTTTCGATTGTAACCAAGTTTTTTACACAAGGCCCTGGTCGAGCATAGCGTCGGCGACTTTGACAAAAGCGGCGATATTTGCACCCATTACAAGGTTGCTTGGCTGGCCGTATTCTTCAGCCGCCTTGAAGCACTGCTTATGAATGGCAATCATAATGTTACGAAGTTTCTCGTCAACCTCTTCATGGCTCCAGGTTATACGCATAGCATTCTGAGACATTTCAAGGCCGGATGTTGCTACACCGCCGGCGTTAGCGGCCTTGCCGGGACCGTATAGTATCTTCTTTGCCAGGTACTGCTCAATCGCTTCCGGCGTGCTTGGCATATTAGCTCCCTCTGCGACAAGTATGCAGCCGTTATCCAGTAACGTTTTGGCATCGTTGGCGTCTATCTCGTTCTGAGTTGCACCTGGGAATGCACAGTCGCATTTAATACCCCAGGGCCGAACATCCGGTTTATATTCAACCTTGAACTTGTCCGCATACTCTTTGATACGCCCGCGACGGACGTTCTTCAGCTCAAGCACAAATGCAAGTTTTTCTTCATCAATACCGTCTGAGTCGTAGATTGTGCCGTTCGAATCAGACAGTGTAACTGCTTTAGCGCCAAGCTGGTTGAGTTTTTCAACGGTATATTGCGCTACGTTTCCGGAGCCGGATACGGTGCAAACCTTACCTTTGAGACTATCGCCCCGTGTCTTTAGCATTTCTTCAGCGAAATACACACACCCGTACCCCGTAGCTTCCGGACGGATGAGTGAGCCGCCCCAATTAAGACCCTTGCCCGTTAAAACGCCGGTAAATTCGTTGCGGATGCGTTTGTATTGGCCGAACAGAAAGCCGATTTCACGACCGCCGACGCCGATATCACCTGCAGGGACATCGGTGTCCGGGCCGATATGACGGCAAAGCTCAGTCATAAAGCTTTGGCAAAAATGCATAACTTCGTTGTCGCTTTTGCCCTTGGGGTCAAAGTCTGAACCACCTTTGCCGCCGCCCATCGGCAAGGTAGTTAGGGCATTTTTAAATACCTGCTCGAACCCGAGGAATTTCAGGATACCGGCGTTGACGGTGGGATGGAATCTCAGCCCACCTTTATAAGGGCCGATTGCGCTGTTGAATTCAAACCGAAATCCGCGGTTGACATGAATTTTTCCCTTATCATCCGCCCAGGGCACGCGAAACATTATTTGCCTTTCCGGCTCAACAATCCTTTCAAGGATATTGGCATCGATATATTCAGGGTGTTTTTCCAGTACGGGTCCCAAACTAAATAGAACCTCTTTTACCGCCTGATGGAACTCTGCTTCACCGGCATTGCGTTTCAGAACCTGTTCATAAACAGCTTGGATATGTGTGTTTGCTGTCACGTTAAAGACCTCCATAAAAAATAAAAGTTTCTGTTTCCCGAGACCAATAGAATAAGGTAAACTGATAGCAAAATCAAATTATTGCATTATAAAAGTATAATTTATTTATGATAACCTAGTTGATTTATGCAATACAAGATGTTAATAATAATATAGTTTATTAGGGCAGCTTATAATGCATATTGAAACACTAAAGATATATTGCGATTTGGCAGATTTACAGAGTTTCTCAAAGACGGCTGAGAAGCATCATCTCAGTCAATCGGCTGTCTCACAGCAGCTTGCACAGCTTGAGCTTGTGCATAAGTGCCAATTAATCAATCGCGGGAAAAGGCCCATTGAGCTTACAAAAGCAGGTCAGTTACTTTACCAGGCCTCTAAGGAAATGCTCGATAGATACGAGCAATTGAAGAACGAGTTAAGTTCTCTGAAATCCTCCACTGGAAGCAGGATAAACGTGGGTGCAATCTTCAGTATTGGTATGCATACCCTTCCGGATTATGTTAAAAAATTTATGGTCAGCTATCCAAACGTCAATGTCCATATTGAGTATCTCAGCGCTGAGAAGATTTATGAGCTGATATTATCCGGCGATGTAGATGTTGGTCTTGTGGCAGTTCCTAAAAGAGATAAACGGATGGATGTATATGACTTTGAAGCGGAGCCGCTTGTATTGGTCTGCAGCCCGGCGCACTCTTTATCACATGAATCACACGTTGATATTCATAAATTGCAGTTTGAAAGATTTATTGCCTTTGAAAAAAATGTGCCTACGCGCCTTTGGATAGATGGTATATTAGGGCGTTATAATGTTGCTGTCAGGCCGGTAATGGAGTTCGATAATATCGAAACTGTCAAGCGTGCGGTTGAGATAAACTCAGGGATTAGCATATTACCGCAGACCGCACTGCTTCAGGAGCTTGGAAGTGGAACACTAAAAGCAATACCATTTTCAAATGAAAATTTTTTCAGGCCTACGGGTATAATCCTTCACAAAGACAAGATTTTGAGCCAGGCCGGACGATACTTTATCGAGCTTCTTCGAAAAAAAAGAAAATAGATTTCTGCTTGTGCTGCGATGACATAAAAACTACACAATACGACATACGAAATACGATATACATATGTTATGTTAATTAAAGCCGTAATATTTGATTTGGATGGCACGATAACTCAGCCTTATTTTGACTTCGATGCAATCCGCGAAGAAATGGGTCTGGAGAAAAACTCCGGGCCGGTCCTGGAGTCAATGCAGAAGATGCCGCCACAGCAGCGTAAGAGCGCCGAACAAATTCTCCATTCTCACGAACAACGTGCGGTGATTGAATCGAAGCTTAATCCCGGCACAAGGGAGACCCTCGATTCACTTCGCAGGGATGGTATTCACATTGGGATTTTGACACGGAACAAACGAAATAATGCCTTTGCCATCGCCGGCAAGCACGGGTTGAAATTCGATGCTGTTGTCGGCAGGGATGATGGGCCGGTTAAGCCGGATGCCTTTGGTGTATTGCGAATCTGCCAGCAATTCAACATAGAGCCGCAAGAAGCACTGCTGGTAGGCGATTATCTTTTTGATTTACTGTGCGCAAAAGCCGCCGGTGCCGTTGCTGTTTGCTTGACAAATCACAAGCAATCTATCGAATTTTCGGGACATGCAGATTTTTGTATAGACACAATCAACCAGGTAATTCAAATTATCAAAGACAAAAATGACAAATAAATTATGAAAAGAATAGAGCAGGTAATGATTGAGAAGCCAATAACAAAAACTGCCGGTATTCTTTTATTCATAGCTGGGTGTTGTTGGGCCGGTTGCTGCACAAAAGATACGGCTTGCTCACAGCGTGTGGAAATGGATGCGAATAACGTTGAGGCAATTCTTGAGCAACTAAGCAAAAAGACGAAAGAGCTTCGATCATACCATGCACAAATCGAGTACAAGTTCAGCCAGCCGCTGCTGGAATCGCAAAGCATCAGAAAAGGTGAATTGTATTATTTAAAGAACGATAAGCAGTCCATGCTGCGAGTAAATTTTCAAACACTCAAACAGGATGATGAAAAACAGCAGAAATATATCGAGTACTTCATCTTCGACGGTATCTGGCTCACGCATATCGATTACCAAATCAAGACGGCAAAGCGTCATCAACTGGCAGAGCCGAATAAGCCGATGGACGCCTTTGACCTGGCTGGCAGGAATTTACCAATAATCGGCTTTGCCAAAATAGAGGACCTGAAAAAACAATTTGAAGTTCAGTTAGTCGAGCAGAGCCAGAGCGAACCTTCTCCGTTCACTCTGTTACATCTAAAAGTAAAACCTGATTCGATTTATAAAGAGGATTACACATCGATTGATTTCTGGATTGATAAGAAATTATATTTACCGGCCAAAGTGCTTGCCGTCTCTACTGAAGAGGATATTTACGAAATAAAGTTTCTAAAACCGAGTGTTAATAAAAAAATGGATAAAAAAGTCTTTGAGTTTGAGATTCCCAAGGACTTTAGCGTGGAAATAACTCCGCTAAAAAGCCCGGAAAGACTCAAGACCGCGGGCTAACGACTGAGTCAGCCACGGAAAGACTCTTATTAATAATATTGGCAATAGATTCACTGTGCCTTGCTTTTTATAAAATGGGAGCAATTCTATGACCTCGGTAAGGATTGATGACAGAGCTTTTCAACGGCTGATAGAAAAGCGTGCTCAGAAATTGATAGGCCTGGCGAGTTTTCTATCAAAGTCGCCATCGCGCAATAAAATTCTGACACGTCCCTTCCTTGGTGAATTCTTTTCGCAATCAATGCAGATTGAGGAGCTTCTCGATGCCTATGATGCACGCAACAACAGCCAATGGGATTCGTTCAGGTCGTTGATAGCGGCGATTAAGCTCTTTTGCAACGTGAGTTACGAGCTGCTTCACATCCGTCTTGCATTGCCTACTTACCGGCTCTTACCGATAGAACAGGATTTTGTTAAGGCCACGAAGGATGTGTTTGAGTTTACCGGCGGCGTGCTTCAGGATGTGTCAAGGCAAATAATACAACGGGCCGGCCAACTTGGCATATCGGTTCCGTCAGAAAATCCGGATGAGGAATCCTATAGCGAGGAGCTTCCACCCGGCCGATTGTCGCGTGACTGTGGCGCTCGCAAGGTCGAAAAGGTCTCGGAAACGGTAACCTTGCTGGCCACTGCTTTTTTGAACCTTGCTGCAGAGAGCAGGGATGTTCGCTCTGCCGCCAAAGCCAGGCCGGAGGAGTATGCCTCCTATACGTCGGGTTCTGTCAGCGAGGAAAAACTGCGAAGTCTTGAGCTTCGGTTCCACAACCTCCAGTCATTATATGATACGTACGTTTCGAAGACGGAAGCTGAGGACCTTGATACAGACCTGCCCGTTCTGAGAGGTCATATAAGTGTTGTTTTTCATTTGCTAAGCACAGCTACATTGTTTGCTCACTATTACGAGCGGCATGTGAGCGGGCCATCCGGCGAATCGCCGGACAGTCAGGAGCTTTTAGTGGAGCCGCAAAGATTGCTTTCGGTCCTTATGAACTATTCTATTACATATATCGGGACATATATCGACTGTGCAGTGCGGCTGTGCCAGAAGATGTTAAAACGCTACGCTGAGGTGGGCCAGTTGGAGGTGGCCATACCTCCATATCGCGGTTTTCATGTCCGTCCGTCCACGCTTATTTCGAAACTTGTCCTGCACTACGGAAGCGAAGTTGTGATGCGGCTCGGCGGCGATGTCTACGATGCCGGCTCCGCGCTGGATTTGTTCAGGGCCAATGAAAAGATAAACGCCCGGAAACGACGGTGGCTGGCTGAAGAGGTTGTGCGTATTAGACCATCATCAGACGAGACAGGCGATAACGATATCAATTCTATCGTGCGAAACGTTGTTCTCGCCCTGGCTGGGCAAAGTAAATTGATTTTATACGAGCAGCCATTGCAGCTGCTGGAGAGGCCGACTCGAACGGAGGGAACACTTGTGCAGCAGGTTACCGATGAGATGGCCCGGCTGCTGGCGTTGGGGAAAATTGATGTTGAGGCGGAGTTGAAAGCAACATTTGTCGGCGATAAGCGGGTGCTGGCCGACATTAAACTGCTGGCAGAGGCCGGTTATGGTGAGGATAACTTCGGAAATAATGTCTCTCTGCCGGAAGAACTTTCTTACCTGCGCCTATGAGCCGGATATGATTCCATTAAAGAAAAACAATTGTAGAGAGGAATGAAAATGGCGAAAGGAATTGTTGTTTATTATTCGAGAAGCGGCAATACAAAACAGATGGCGGAGATTATTGCCAAGGCGATGAATGAGGCCGGTTTGCCGACTGAATGTAAGTCCGTTGAGAAGGTAAAAGCAGAAGATTTGCTTGGCTATGATGCAATCGTAGTTGGCTCGCCTACCTATTACGGCCATATGGCAGGGCCGATTAAGGATTTATTCGATGAGTCTATAACTTTTCACGGCCAGCTTGATGGGAAGGTAGGAGCGGCTTTTTCAAGTGCAGCCAACATCGGCGGTGGCAACGAAACCACAGTTATGGGCATAATAGAAGCGATGCTGATTGCCGGTATGGTAGTGAAGGGCGACCCGCAGGGAGATCACTATGGGCCGGTTTCAATTGGTAAACCCGACCAGAGAGTTCTGCAACAATGTCAGCGCAGAGGCAAAAGAATTGCGGAATTGACAAAAAAACTACATTCCTAACAGGAAATATCAAAAAAGCTGGCAAAAATCATAAGTCAAGTCAGGCAAAGAGATTATGTAAATAAACATAAATTATTATTCGTATTTTAAGGCCGTTGCGGCAAAAAAAACTGGTTTTTTTACAAAAAAAAGCATTTTTCTTTGACAAAGTTGTTGCGAGGGGTTAAGTTTTTAGCGTTTTTGAGCTATAAACAGCAATTTTAACTCTCAAAGTGGAGGTTTACTTTGATGCAAGAGTATGAAGATCTAAAAGCAATGATTGCTGAAATTGAAGCTGACATTAATAAGGCCGAAGGCGGCAATAAGGCAGCAGGGACGCGAGTCCGTAAGCAAATGCAGAAGATTAAGCAGGCCTGTCAAAGCGTTCGAAACCGCATTCTTGAAATCAGGTCCACAGACTAAAGCAACACGCGTATCTGTAAATGCTGGACATTGTGGGCATTTGTCTCGGCTGAGCTGTTTAATCAATTTGCCAGGGACGGTTTGTCATTAGCAATTCTATTGCGCAGAATGTATTTGTGCAGAGGTCAGGAATGCCTCCACCTTTATTATTTGATTTATCGCAAATAGACCTTACGAACAAACCAGTCTTCGACAAGGAAGCTATCGGCAGGCACAATCCCCAGCGGTTTGAGATGCAGCAGCTTGATGGCGTCCTCTGGTATGATAAGCAGAAGTATCTTATCCTGGGTTATAAGGATGTAACACAGAATGAGTTCTGGATTCGCGGACACATACCGGGTCGGCCATTGATGCCAGGTGTAATAATGATAGAATCGGCGGCGCAGTTGCTGAGCTTTTTTGTAAAGCAGGTTTACGAAGAGCCGGGCTTTATCGGCTTTACCAGTATAGATTCAGCGAAGTTTCGTTCTTCCGTCGAGCCGGGCCAGCGATTATATTTGCTCGGTCATATCACAAAATTCAAAAAGGGCAGAAAATACAGCGCAAGCATCCAGGGGGTTGTTGACGATACTTTAGTCTTTGAAACCTCCGTATCCGGAATGGCAGTTTGATTCGTCGCTTGTTGCCCGTTGCCCGTGTCTCGTTTCTGCTTCGACGGACAAGTTCGAATTCGCCTGCGGCGGCTTAAATGTAGTGGGTGGAAGGGGGCCAGTTTAGTCTCTCTGATAGTGAAAAGGTCCTACATAGTATCGGCTTATGCATCAGGATGAGTTAAAACCTTAAGTTTTTGCTCATGAGACATCTGATCACGATGTATATGACAGTAATCCTCATGGTTATAGATACTCAAGATACACTTGCAGTGGGGAAACTTGCATTTCCTGCCATTAGCCGAAGTCTTTAGTGTTTTTCCCATCGTTACTCCTTTAGGTAGAGCGTTTTCTTCTCAACATCACCGTAGCCAGGCGTCTCAATTTGACTTCTTCTCTTTCTCCTGTTGTTTTTGTTCTTGAGCCTTTTGTTTCGCGAGTTTCTTTATTATACTCCTTTTATATTGCAAGTCAAAGAAAAAACAGGACTAAATATTGTCGTTTGGGTAATCAGCGCTTTCTTCTAAACATCAACGCTTGTCGTGAGCGAAGCCGAACGGCACCAAAGCAAAGCAGCAAAAGCGTTGCGGTTTCAGAGAGAGCCTACATTTGGCAAACAAAAATCACATCCCTTTTTAATCTTCTTACCACTTTTGTGGGCATAGTCTTTAGCGTCGTTTAATGCATGGAATGAATACCATTTACTATATGTGGGTTTGCTGACGCCATGACAACCCCTTCCTTCGTTGCAATAAACACATGATTCCTTGTGTATTATCGCCCTGGATGTCGGCTTGTTCACATGTACCCAATATTTCATCGAAATACCCTCGAAATAAAATCCTTATTTAGGATTCTTGCTTGTCTTTAACATCCATATTCCTAACACCGAGCAGTAAGACTGTGGCGGATTCAGCGAAAACTTATAATGTTAACCTAAAATCAGACGACCTTATGCAAAGACCCTACCCACACTATGATGGCTTTTCTTTGGAAGGAACAGTTTTTTTGTAAATGTAATATCCTATACCACCTACAAATAAAGCACCCGCTGCAACCGTGAGTGCTAACTTCATAGCAGGAGGAGAATTTTTCGCTCGTAAGAGAAGGTTTTTAGCAGGCTTGAGGAAATTTAAGAATACTGTACCATCTTGTCCAACATTCCACAATCTCGTCATATAAAAGCTCCTTAAAAGATGTTATTTTTCTGTACGCTTCATATTCTCTGTTTCCTTCTCAACATCACCGCACCCAAGCTGAGCAGTAGAAGCGTGGCCGGCTCAGGGACAGCAAAAACGGTACACACTCTGTTAGCAGCTATCTGTGCCGACCTGAACTCCACGAACCAGGTTTTTTACCGCCGCTGCCACGAGTCCAAACGCTACCACCGTATCCGGGAGGACAACTCTTCTGTCCGCCAGGTCTTGAGCCGTCAGAGATTTTTATCCTGCCGGCCTGAGCAAGCGACCAGGTCGCAATAACCGCAGCAATAACCCCAGCACCATTGACTGCTATCTTGACCACTTTCCAAACTTTTTCCCAACCGTTCATTTCCTTTCAGTGTTTTTCTACTATTTTTTAATTCCCCTTTTTTCACTTAAAAAGTTTCTTTCTCAACATCACCGCACCAAAGCCAAGCAGCAAAAGCGTGGCAGGTTCAATCATAATCGGGCCCGGCTTCGCTTTCAGCTATGCCAAGATAAGTTCGAATTCGCCTGCGGTGAACAAGTCGAAAATCTGCAATCGAAAATCGCAAATTATACAAATCTCTTTTTGAATAGTTGAGCAATTGAGCAGGAGACCGCAGTTGAGCATTATGTTTTTTTCTCTACTATCTATTTTCTACTGCTCAACTGCTCTATTTTTTGCTCCGCAAAAAATAGCCCCAAGGGGATTCGAACCCCTGTTGCCGGGTTGAAAACCCGGTGTCCTAGACCTGCCTAGACGATGGGGCCAATAACAAAACTCAAAAATTAAAAGTAAAAAATCAAAATTGTTGAGTCCGGCAGTACTGCCGGACGAATTCCTCATTTTTGCATTTTCATATTTGATTTTTGCTATTTTTTATTATTCCATATTGATTGCTTCTTCAGGGCAGGTGTCAACGCAAATCCCGCAGTCAATGCAGGTCTCGCTGTCAACGACCGCCTTGTCATCAATCATACTTATGGCCTCGCTCGGGCACTCCGAAACGCAGGTTCCACAACCGTTGCATTTTTCACCATCTACTTTAGCCGGCATTTATGCACCCTTTCAAAAGAAACGATACTTACATAGTAAAAGACGGACGAAATGTTACAAAATTATGATGATATTACAACATAATTTTTTTGCAAATCAAGCCGCAGCGATCTGGTGCACCGGCAGGGGAAATTGAGGGTAAGTTTTTGTGGTTTTGATAACTAAATCCCGCTGATGCGGATAAGTGAGTAAGTTTTTGCGCAAAAGCGCCAGAATTCTCGTATCAAATGCACAATTTGGGCGTAAAAAATGGGGAAAATTGCAAAGAACCGCAAAATAAGGTTGCGTGCGCTACTCAATGGTTAGTAAGATGCCTGTGAAGGATTCTTAGGCCTTTAGATTTCAAAATCATTAGCGAGGTTAAGGAGGAAATTGTTATGAAATCCTGCGACTACTGGAAAGTTATCAACATAGTATCATTAATTCTTGTTGTCCTTGGGATTGTTGCGGCAACAGATACGAAAGCCGATACAATTGTGAGTTTCCCGCTGGACACAAATCCCGGCTGGACTACCGAGGGCCAATGGGCTTTTGGCATCCCAACCGGCGGCGGCTCGCATTGTTATGACCCCACCAGCGGACACACCGGCAACAATGTCTATGGCTACAATCTTAATGGAGACTATCCTAACAGCATGCCCCAGTATTGCCTGACTTCAACAGTTATAGATTGCTCTAATTATGAAAACATAACCCTTGCTTTCTGGCGTTGGCTTGGTATCGAAAGCAGTAGTTTTGACCACGCGACCGTGGAAGTCAGCAATAATGGAAGCACCTGGACCACTGTATGGAATCACTCCAGCAGTGCTGTCTGCGACGGCGACTGGTTTCAGTATAGTTATGACATCTCAGATGTGGCCGACAACCAGCCGACCGTATATATCCGCTGGACAATGGGACCTACTGACGGCTCAGTAACATATCCCGGTTGGAATATCGACGATATCTCTCTGGCTGGTGATGTGATGGACGACCTTGGAGTTGCTCCGGCAGAAGGTTTTGCTTCTTCAGGCAATGAGGGTGGGCCTTTCACACCACCCAATAAAGACTATACTCTTACTAATATAGGTGTTGACCCCATTGAATGGACTGCAGTCGTAAGCGCACCCTGGCTCACTGTTGAGCCGAATACTGGTACGCTTTTGCCCTTCGGGACTGATATAGTTACGGTTTCCCTGAATGTCCAGGCAAATGCTTTGCTGCCCGGCGATTACGATGAACCGATAACGTTTACGAATGTTACAAGCGGCCTTGCTCAGACACGGCAGGTAACGCTGCAGGTCATCGCCGTTCCCGGTGAAATAAATGTAACAGACTCAATCCCGCCTCCGGACGACCTGAATATGCCCTTTGGCGAGGTCTTTATTGGCCTGTCGCGAACTGAGCATATTACCATAACCAACACCGACCCGGTCAATAGACTTATTGTCACGGATATTACCCTCGGCGGTGGATACTTTGAAGATTTCAATGATGGCCTCGCTCAGGACTGGCAGCCGACGGTTTCCTCACAATGGGCGGTAGTCTCAGGTGAATATCGCGCTATGGACACCTCTCAGATTTACAGCATGCAGTCCACCTACACCGGCCAGACATGGGCTGACTGCGCCGTTCAAGCAACTTTGCGCCGTACGGGAGATATGTTCACTGTCGCCCGGCTGGTTGCCCGCGCCTCAGATGATTTCAACCGCCAAAACTCAACCGGTTCGGCTTACTCGACCGGTATTTCCAGTGACGGACAATACTGGGTTGGTAAGTATGTCAATGGCACATTTACCTTCCTCCAGAGTTGGACATTCTCGCCTTATCTGAACACAGGCGAAACGCCTAATGTTGTGCTATTGAACGTAGTAGGAAACGAAATACAGGTTTATATCAACGGCAATCTTGTCTGGAGCGGAACCGATAACGACGTTACGAGTCCCGGCCGTATTGGGCTGGTGCCCTATACAGATTCTGCTGACCCAACAATCCACTACTCTGATAATGTACAGGTTACCAAGCCGTTGACCAGCGACGTAACGCTAAGTGCCGAACAGGCATGGTACAACGCCTATCCATACAAAGGCGATGCGACACCCGAACAATCCCCCCCGGATATGTCGCCATCGACCTATCCGGGCGGACCAGATGATTCCAGCCCAAGCAGTATCGGCATTTTGTCAGGCCAAGAGGCTTTCCGCCTGGAGAATCTTCTTTCGCTGCCTCTGATAATACCGCCTCTGGGAAATGTTACATTTGACGTGGTCTTTGAACCTAATCGCGCTAAGGACTATGAATCATCCGTGGTAATCGAGAGTGATGATGTTGACGAACCGGAAGTTACTGTGCAGCTAACCGGCACCGGTATCCCTGATTATCTTCAAATCGTGCCTCAGCAGGATTTTGAATTTTTCGGCCATCCCGGCGGTCCCTTCCTGCCAACTAATACATCTTATTGGTTAACCAATAACGGGACGGTTAATATTAACTGGACTATCACCGGGCCCGACTGGCTCAATATCAGTTCTCTCGGCGGCATTATAAAGCCCGTCGAAACGGTAAAAGTAACAGTTACCCCCAACGCTCAGGCACGCAGTAAAGGCGAAGGCATATATGTCGGCCAACTATTGTTTACCGATGTTACCACCAGCGTTCAGCAAACGCGCAACGTTATCTTGAATATATCCACTGAGCCAAAGCTATGGATATCTCCGTATTCATTTAATGTAAACGTTTACAATGGTCACAGCAAAAGTGAAAACCTTACCATCGGCAACGGTGGTGATGGTCTGTTGAATTTTACACTTACAGGCCGACAAACAAGCTTTACACCGGCATCGATATCGGCCGTCGCAGCTTATGATTTGACAGTCGAAACCAAAAAAGATATCGCAGCAATGGCACCGGCCGAACACAGCTTCACTGCACTGACAGCAAATGCGCCTTTTGCAGAAGGACAGATGCTCGTTCGTTTTGCTCCGCAGGCCGATAGGACCTGGCCAAGCATGGCTGCAAAGAATTCCATTCTCGCTAAGGCCGGTAATGGCAAACTTGCAACTGCACGCGTTGCAAAGGAATACAAAATCGTCCGCGGTCTGTCTATTGTAAAACTACCCCGTAATATTACAGTCAAGGATGCGCTCGTTATGCTCAATAACACACCCGGCATTTTATATGCCGAACCTGATTATCAATTAGAGGCTCTGTCTGTTCTGCAGACTATTCCCAACGACCCGCGATTCTCCGAGCTATGGGGACTGAACAATACGGGCCAGAGCGGCGGAACCCCCGATGCCGACATCGACGCACCTGAGGCCTGGGACATCACAACAGACGGCAGCAATATCATCGTTGCTGTAATTGATACCGGCGTTGACTATACACATCCTGACCTTGCAGCAAATATGTGGGTCAACTCGGCAGAACTGAATGGCACTACCGGAGTCGATGATGACGGCAATGGCTACGTGGACGATATATACGGTTACGATTTCTGCAACGATGACGGTGACCCGATGGACGACCACTACCACGGCACACACGTCGCAGGAACAATCAGCGCTGTCGGAAATAACGGCCAGGGTATCGCAGGCGTGTCCTGGAATGCCAAGATAATGGCTCTCAAGTTTCTTGATTATTCAGGCAGCGGTTATGATAGTGATGCTATCGAATGTATTCAGTATGCTACTCTTATGGGTGCAAACCTTTCGAACAATTCCTGGGGTGGAGGCGGATACAGCCAGGCACTCAAGGATGCTATAGACGCTGCCGGCAATGCAAACCAGGTATTTGTGGCTTCTGCTGGAAACGACTACGGCAACAACAACGACATTAATCCGACTTACCCAGCCAGTTATGCCTGCCAGAATATTATTGCGGTATTGGCTACTGATAAATATGACAATATGTCCAATTTCTCCGACTATGGTCCCACCTCGGTTGACATAGGTGCTCCAGGCAGCGATATTCTTAGCTGTCAACCTGGCTCAAATTATCAATACCTAAACGGCACATCAATGGCTGCCCCCCATGTAAGCGGTTCTGCCGCTCTCATTTGGTCCTTTTATCCTTCTATGCCTTATCAGCAGGTCAAGGACCTGCTAATCCAAACAGTTGATGAAATCCCTGCATTGGCCGGACGCTGTGTCTCACAGGGCAGGCTTAATCTCTTCAATGCCGTCAATGAAGTTAGCGTCTCATGGCTCGAATTTGTGCCCCAAAGCGGCTTTGTCCCTGCTGGTGAGGTAAATAATGTCTCTGTCTTATTCCATGGCGATGTGCCTGTCGGAACTTACCAGGGCCAAATCACAGTCTTCACGAACGACCCATATACGCCTGAAACAAACATCCCCGTAACTATGACAGTCGAACCGCTCGACTATTTCACAGAGCTGTTTGATTCCGGCAATAACGATATGGCAAACCGAGCATTGACATTCATCCCGATCGGTTCGTGCCACTATTATAACCTGTGTATAGTGCCGGCTTCAGAATTTCCTGTTGACCCTGCCGGCGGTACAATCGTAACTCTTCATGACGATGACTACTATGAAATACAGCTTCAGAACAACACCATCAGTCTGTACGGCACCAGCTATGACACATTTTATATCGGCAGCAACGGCTATATCACCTTCGTGTCCGGCGATACACATTATCTCGAACAGTTTACCGAGCACTTCGCTCTGCCGAGAATTGCCGCGTTGTTTGACGATTTGAATCCTTATGCAGGCGGCTCAATCTCCTACAAGGAATTGCCCGACAGGGTCGTCGTGACATTCCAAAATGTTTCGGAATTCAACCTGACCACTACAAACAGTTTCCAGGTCGAAATGTTCTTCTATGGCAAGATAAGAATCACATTCCTTAATATTGCTGCGGTTGACGGCCTGACCGGACTTTCACAGGGTAATGGTGTGCCTGCCTATTTTACTGAAAGTAATCTCTCGGAATACGGCCTGTGTGAGACACCCGTAGGAGGGGATTTTGACATGGACGGCGATGTGGACTATGAAGACTTCGGATTTTTCATATCTAAGTGGATGGATAGCAACTGCGATGAGAGCAACAGCTGGTGCGGTGAAGCTGACTTTGAGCCGGATGGCAATGTAGATTTCAGTGATTTTGCGATATTGGCTAAACACTGGCTCGAAGATGTTACCCCATAGATTAGTGTGAACTTAATAATCACTTGGCAACAGACGGATGTGTTTATCGCTCGTTTTCGATAAAGACATCTGGGAGGGTGAGCTGTTCAATTTCCTCGCTGCAAATCTTTATGAGTTGCGGGGCGGAATACGGCCAGCAGCTTTATTTGCTTTTTGTTTCTGGGGATTATTGTTTTAAGCTGTTTTGTTTCGGCTGACTTGTCGTCTCAGTGGCTTTGGGGACTGTGCCGCCCAGCGCCACTGCCATATCGCGAACGAGCTTGTCTGGGTCGTTTTTCGCCGCCCACTGCAGAACCCTGTCGAATTTTCCGTCTGCATCTTTTGCCAATAGATAAAGGGCCGTCATACGGACCGGCCATTCTGCATCGTTCATATTATCTGCCACCGCACGGGTCATTTCCTGGTCCATCTGCAAAGAGAGCATATTTGCCATAGTATGAACTTTGACTATCCATTCGCTATCGCCCGAATTGCGTAACAGTCCCGATTCGTTTATCAGCGCGGATTTTAACATTGTCGGCATCCAGTCGGCATAGAGGTATCTATAAAGCGGCTGACGGCCGGCCATCGCCTGTTGTTCCGTTAAAAGACCGACAAAAAGCTGGGCTATCATAATCTTTTGACCGGTTTGTCCGGTTGAGATTGAATTGAACCGGTTTCTCAGATATTTGCCTGTAAGGGCGATACCCGGACGTTTTATGAGCACTTTGGTTGGTTGTATATAAGTAAGTTTATTGGTTACCTCGCCCTCCGGCCTTGACGGATTGATTATCGGGTCGATATAAATCGTAAACTCTATATCCAGAGACGCCTGGGGATGGGCAAGCAATAACTGCCTGAGCCGGCCGGACACAAGCTGAACGGGGATGAGCATACTTCGGCCTGGCTCGATAAGAGGAGTTGTGCCGAACCTGCGGGATACCAGATTCGGTATCTTTTCTTCAAGGTCGCCGCTGACAACGGCGTCAATCCTTATATCGCCCGTGAACAGACTATCCTCGCTTATTACGAGCGGTTCAGCGGAATTGTTTTTTATTGCAACAGTGCCGTTGATTGTGCTGCCGTAAGAAAACTCGTTGCCGCGGGTGATGAGCTGAACGGAGAGTATCTCCTCCGGCTTGATAAATTCCGGGACAATCATCGGGCCGAGCGAACTTTTCAATTCAGCCAGGATGGTATCAGGATTGAGCGGCGGGGTATATGCTGCATCGAGCTGTAACAAAAGCTCTTTTGCATATTCGGCAACAATCGAACCAGGGTCTCTGGCTACTACAGACCTTAGTGTATTGATTGCCAGTCCCCTTTGTGACTCGTTAATTTGAATCTGAGCGAGGGTTAAATCTGCTATCTGGTTACGCTGATAATTATTTATAAGCGGCTTTGCCCATTCAGTTTGTTGATTCAATAAAAGTGAGTAGGCCAGAAGAGCAGCCGTAGAGGGTGAATTTGGTTCGGTCGAATAGGCCTTGTTGGCCCAGTCCAGAGATTTTTGCATATCAGGCAGCACAAAGCAGTAGAACCAGGCAAATTGCGTTGCGTTGACTCGCAGAGATGTTCTATCATCGAGTGCCCACTGCGGCTTTGTGCCGATTTGTGGACCCTGCTCGAGGAGCTGTTGTGCCTTTTCTTCAGCGGCCTGGAATATTCGATTTGCCTGTTCAGTATCGCCGATTTTCATTGCGGCTTTGCCGGCGATGGATTCAAGCAGCAGGTCGAACCGGCCCGCCCGACGTAACTCTGCGGCAATTTCCAGGCATTTGTTCTGGTTTTGCTGGGTGTTGTAGTAACAAATCGCCATTGGAAGGTAAATGCGTGCAGGCAGAGGTTCTGGTGGGAAAAGATAATGAAACAAATCGGCACAGTATTCATAGATATTGCCGGCCAGGTCGTATAGTTCCAGCCGTTCGGCATATTGTGCAAAGGCCAATCCGGTGTCGATATCAGCCGGATTTTCGAGCAGTGTTAATCTTAGTTGTTCGAGGTATACTGCCGGGCCGATTTGGCCGGGCATAATTTCAACCAGCTTTTCAAATGCTATCTTATTATACTTATTATCACTGTAAGCCCGGACAAGGTAAAATTGGGCGGCTTCCAGGTCTGGTTTTTCGGCCATTAACACACCAATAAATGTTGCCAGTTCAGAGCGCAAGACCAGGTTCTTATCCCCGAAGTTTCTTAACATCGCTTTAAGAAGCACCTCTCGTTCTTCACGGGAATTTAACTGTTCGAGCAGGTACTGAATTGCATATCTTACGACTTCAAGGTCAGCCGACTTATCTACGTAGTCCTCGAGCGCATAATACACGTTCTCTGAGTAATCTTGTTTTGTTGCCTGGCACATAAGCTTAATCAGCAGCGGTTGAATGTCACTGGCGCTGTTGTCCAGTTTTGTCGCTGCGGTTAAGAGCACGATTGCCTGTTCGACCTCCGCCGGAGTAATATCTTTAGAATTGGCCAGTTCATAACCAATTTCATAGAATACCTGGCTGACCAGTGGTGAGAATAGCTGCCTCACTTGGGTATCTCGTATCTGGTTACGGCTTGGTGCTTCACCTGGAAGAACTGGCGGCTCTGCGGCAACGGAGGGCTGTTCAGCCCTGAGGGAAGCTATCTCGCTGTCAATGGGATATGTTTCAATCCTTTGAGCTAAGGCCGAGAAAGAACAGACTAATAGTGTCAAAAAAATAACAAAAGACCTGCTGTTAAACATATTTCTCTCCAGCAAAACTACATAATGTCTTCCTTTAACATATTATCGGGCGAATGTTCCCTGTTGCTTTAGATATAAAATGATAGTCTGGAGTTCCGTATTTTCGCCAATATGACCCCTTTTTATTGCTATGTCCTTAAATATCAGTTCGGGTTTTAGATGTCAATTGTTGAGTTGCGGTAAAAAATCAGTTTTGTTATCAAATATTAGTTTTTTTGTTATTACTCGGCCTGCCGCTGGTTAGCAGGGCAAACTGTTCGATATGTAATAATCTTGCCACTAACAGATACACTACCGCCGCTGAAGGGATAGTTATAAGCAGCTTGAAGATGTTCGGCCAGCACTTCGATATCCACAGTGCCGCTATAATCACAGCAACCATACACAGTGTGGCAGCGGCCGTTTTCACTAATGTTTCTGCCAGACCGTCAAGGATAGAACCATCCAGCCGTTTCCGAAGTGATACAACAAGAATCACCACCTGCAAGTAGGAGCACAGTGCCGTTGAAAACGCCAGCCCACCCGTTCCCCAGACCCAGATTAAGGTCAGATTCAATAAGATATTCGCGCAAACCGCTATCAGGGCACTTCGCATCGGTGTTTTGGAGTCCTGCATTGAATAAAACGCACGGGTTGCTACCTGCTGAGCAAAATAGCCGCATAAACCCAGCACATAGAAAAGCAGCGTCCAGCAAACCATATTGGTGTCTCTGATGCTGAATCGGCCGTGCTGAAAGGCAAGCGAGATTAACGGCTTGGATATTGCTATCAATCCTGTCGCGGCGGGTATTGCAATAAAAGTAGCACAGCAGAGGCCCTTCGAGACCGTTCTGCCTAATTGTTGGAAGTCCTTCTTTGCTGCGTGGGCGCTCATCACCGGGAAAATTGCCGTTGCCAACGATATCCCGAAAATACCCAGCGGCAGTTGATACAGCCGTTGCGCAAAATAAAGATGTGATACCGAGCCACGCTGCAAAGGATATACAATCTCTCTTCCCAGCAGGATAAAGGTATTCCCCTTTTCTATCGAACTGGAAAACCACCATGCAATCAGGTCATCGGCAAGGGTATTTATCTGGGTAACCGTCAGACCCAGTATCATAGGTCCCATCAGTATTATGATTTTCTTAAACGGCTCTGAGTAAATCTGCCACGCAGGTCTTATGGAGACGCCTGCAGAGCGAAGTGGCGGCACCTGTATCGCTATCTGTATAAACCCTGCGACAACTACGGCAGCGGCGACGAAAAAGACCTGGTGTTCCGGCTTTATTTCAAATGCCCAGCCGGTCAGCAGTAAACTTGCGATAATGAATATATTAAGCACTATCGGAGCGGCTGCCGGCGCTGCAAAATGCCTGTGCACATTTAAAATGCCGGCCAATATCGCTACCATACAGACCAGCAGCATATAAGGCAGCATAATCGATGTTAAAGAGAGGACGAGCCGGGTCTCATCTATTTTGCTGAAGAGTTTGTAATAGCCCCAGATGCCGGCCTGACCAATCAGAACAATCGCAGCCAAAAGTATGAATACTACAGTTACTACTGTGTTAATCAGTTGTTTTGCCTGTTCAGGTCTGTTTGCAAGCTCTTCGCTGTATATAGGAATCAATGAGGCCGAGGCGGCCCCTTCGCCGAATAATCTCCTGGCAAGATTGGGAATCTTGAAAGCAATGGTCCAGGCATCAAGCAGGGCGTTGGCGCCGAAGAAATAGCTGTATGCCATATCGCGAGCAAACCCGAAAATCCGGCTGACTGCTGTTAGAGAGGCAATTTGTCTAAAGCCCTTTATCATTGGCTGTCCTCATATTGTTCATCGCTCATTATGCTTTCGGTGCCACGCTGAAAGGTCTGCACCGCCCGATGTTATTCAGCATTCCTATAGAAGCCATACTGACTAATAAGCTCGAGCCGCCGTAGCTTACCAGCGGCAATGTCAGGCCGGTGATTGGCATCAAGCCCATTGTCATACTTACATTAACGATGACCTGGATTGTAATAATTGCGACAATGCCGACAGCGAGCAACCTGCCGAACGGATCTGTGTTGTTGCCTGCAATTTCCAAACCACAAGAAACAATAATTCCATAAAGCCCAAGGACAATCACACAGCCAAGTATGCCCCACTGGTGTGCAATTATTGCGAATATAAAGTCGTTGTGTCTTTCAGGCAGAAAGTTGTATTTGACAAACGGCCCCTGCCGAAATCCATACCCTTTGGCATGATTCGTTCCGCCGGAAGCAACTGCATATTTTGAACGAACGAGGTGGTAACCCCAGTCGTTTTTCCACTGCTTTGAACTGAATTTTCCGCCCACAAGAATTTTGCCCAAGGTTGGGTATTGTTCGGCCCTGTTGCGAATCCAGCTGTTTTGCAGCAGCACACTGCTTATTCTGCTTCTCTGGTAAGGCCTCATCTTAAACCAGAGCATCGGGCTTACCATAAGCGCCAAAAGTATTATAATCAGCAGGTGTTTCACCTTTGCTCCTGCCACGAACAGCATTGTAAATAAAATCGGCATCATCAACAGCACTGTGCCGAGGTCCGGTTCGAGCAAAATCAAAACCATCGGCAGCAGAGTCAGAATAAACGGCCCGATTAAGAACCTGAAATTGCGGTAGTTGCTGCGATAGCGAAGATACCACGCCAGGGCCAGGATGTATGCCAGCTTGCAGATTTCCGACGGCTGTAGTGTGAGAAAATTACCGCCTGTTATTTTAAATCTAATCCATCTGTGTGTCCCGTTGATTTCAGGCACAAAAGGAAGCTCTGTAATATATCTCCCAATCAGTAACGCCCCCAGAAGCAGCAGCACAAAGGCGTATATCCAGTAGCTTAAAGCTCCGAATCGTCGGTAATTAACAAGGTTGACGGCTATGAAGCCGGTCGCAGCAATAACAGCGAAAATGAGCTGTTTTTTCCACAAGGTGCTCAAATCTTCAATTTGGCCGGCTGCACTGGGCTCTGCAGGATTGCCTACCGCATAAATAGTCGCTATCCCGATGGCAATCAGGGCAAAGGTGGTTGCCAGCAGGCATAGTCTTACAGCTACAAGTCGGCCTTTTAAAAAGTGCAACATAAACGGAAAAAATAACATAGAGGCGTGAAAATTGCTATACGAACTGGGAAATCGTAAGAAAATTATTTTTTCTGTCTGGTATCCGGATTTATTTTTTTCAGTCAAAAAAGGATTCAAGGACCTATATTTATCCCAATTGGAACCCGAAAACGCATTTTGGGGGTCTTTTCACCTCTAAATACCGATTTTCTGTTCAAAATCTCGATTTTTTTGAGTTTTTGTCTCGGCTGTAACAGAAGTTGGCGGTAAGATAAAAAGCGTATTTTATGCGTTTTTTTGCACGTTTTCCGCCTATAATCAGAGATGAAAAAGTTCACAAAAAATCTTGTAAATTCCTGATTTTTTTTGCATTTTCTCTTGACTTTGCGCGAGTACTTGTGTTATCATACTATTGTTCTTCACCAATATAAACCTGTGTCTGTAGTTGTATTGTGGCACACATTTTCGCCTGTTGGCGAGAAAGGAGGAGACTAAGAGACAGATGTTCTGTCATTCCGGTTGTTCCTGCTTGCCGGAAAGCTGTGCTCAATGATTCAAAAAGTTAGAGTGTTTAAGTACCAAAAGTTGAGTAAAAGCTTATTGTTATAGCAGGTGACCAAGGTTGTGCAGGGTGTGTGGTCCTGCCAAGAAGAAAAGAAAGGAAGGTTGTATTATGAGAAAGATTAGTCTAATCCTGGTAGTTCTTTTGATGGCCGCTCCGGCGTGGTCAGCCGTCACCATTACCTGTAGCAACGTTGGCTATGAAGTCACCGTCAGCTACAATTTTACAGGTGAGCCGAACAGTGTAAGGGCATTTGCTCTGGATATTACTATTGACACCGGTACTATCACCGATGTGAATGATGATGTAAATCCAGACTATACCATTTATCCCGGCTCTATAGTAATTGCTGGTGGTGTAGTCACCGACGATGGTAATGCGGTTGCCGACCCCTGTGACTATCCTTCGGATACACAGCCAGGCGTTGGCTCAAGCGGTATTACAGTTGAGATGGGTGCGTTGTATTCCCCTCCAATTGATCCATGCGGCCCGCCACCTACTGGTGATTTGTTGAAGTTCACTGTTAGTGGTGACTGCAATGTCACTATCACAGAGAACGAAGCCCGTGGCGGCGTGGTATTGACGGACCCGACTAAGGACCCAACCAGCTTTACGGCACCGGGTACCGGAGCACCGGAGTTCGGT
>Ga0315537_1000349_pt1 | contig 35536 bp, 36 predicted proteins | sample SalMarSW160270MG_FD_203091 | JGI IMG/M metagenome (GOLD analysis project Ga0315537, IMG submission 203091) | Salt marsh sediment microbial communities from the Plum Island Ecosystem LTER, Massachusetts, United States - Salt Marsh Sediment SW1602-70 ... | reverse complement strand
CATAGCCACGCTCCATCTCGACAATGGCATCATCAATCCAAACCTCATTCTCAGGCACAAATTCATAAACATAGTCGTGACCGCCTTCGGTAAAATCGACATCGAATAGGCTACGTACCAGACGCCCGTTAACAATCCAAACGCTTATGCCATTCTCCAGTTTCTTCCAAAGCCGTTCGTGAACATCTCTTCCATCTGGTAATGTTTGCCCATGTCGGGTTAAGTGGCTAACGTCTCTAGTGCGGCGGCGCTCTTTCCTTTCCTCCTGATCAGCTTTAAGCAGCGCCTTATCATAGGGCATACCTTTGGCCATAAGCCTGTGCTCCACCAGCAGATGGTCAATGAAAAATTGGCGCTCATCATGCTCGGCTTCACGGTCAATCCAGAGTTCGTTTATTGGGATATAGGGGTACCGATAATGCTGGCCGAAGTTAGTGAATTCCTCATCAATATAGCTGCGGATATAAGTCCCGTCCACAATCCAGATCTGGAGGTTGCCCCGCTCATCCACTTTTTCAATATAGGCTGGCTTCAAAGGCGCGGGCATCATTCATTCTCCATACGTGTACCTCGAATGACCAATTAATCTAGGTCATCGCCTAAGGAATGATATCACTTTAACAATTGATCAATCAAACCTAAATAAGGTGTTCATTAAGAAAAATCCAGCATTAAATGAAGAGATAACAAAATGACGGAAAGTGCAACACTAATTTAAAGTTGGAGAGCTATTCGTTAGCGTATAATTGCATTTATACGCTAGGATTTGGGTAGAGAGGGTTAACCAATGTGACGGATTGTTTAATTCCTATAAAAAGGTGCCTTTTTGCCAATAAGATTCTATGCCTAGTGCTCAGGCATAGAATAGAGCGAGCCTTTTTATGAGACTATAGCAGGTATCTTTTTCGGGTTGCATGTTAAGGGAATGCTTTATGAAGAGCTATTTCTTAAGATATAAAAAAGTGTTTTGAGACACCCGAGATTGAACTTTAAGGATACTACGGATCACCTCAAATTTTTTAACAAAGTGCCGTTGACAATAGGATGAGATAAGTATATCTTTGTTCTAGAAATCACGAGGTAAGAGGAGAATTAGTTGCGAGCTGATATGACAAATCTAAGTCTAAATCACTTAAGGAGGAAGATATAGCTGATGCCGAAATCGAAGTACGCTAAATATGTAATTGATGAAGATTTGATGCCGCCGCAGCCGCCGGAAATGCTGAAAGCCATGGAAGACCAGGCTAAAGCCGGCTACACCCTCGACAGGACTCTCCTGCTGGGAATACAGGACTCGATACTCAAAGGCTCGTTTTTCGTGGGTTGTGAAATATTATGGGGGCTTACCGGCAAAGGCCCGGTGAGTATCGAGCTGCCTCACAAACACGATTTCGATGAAGTTATCGGGTTTGGCGGTACCAACCGGAACTATCCCCGCCAGCTCGGAGGAGAAATCGATTTCCACATGGGTGGTGAAGTATTGACGCTGACCAAAACCTGCCTGATCTTCATCCCCAGGGGGACGATGCATTGCCCGGTTGTCCTGAAAAGGATCGATACTCCGATTTTTATGTTCGAGGCCGGAAATGATAGGGCATACGAAAAGCTTTTTGACCATTGATATTTTAAATAGGAGGTAAAAGGAAGTGCCTGATTTAAAAAAGTTCTTTGTAAAGAAACCTGCCTATGAGGTAACACCGCCCATCGTTGTCAAAGGGCGCCGACCGGCGATGACGCTCATGAGCAACAACCTTGTGCCGGGCAGTAACCTCTATATCGAGACGGGCTGGGTGTTCGGCATGCCCGACCCCAATCCCCATATCCATGAACACGCCCATGACTATGATGAAATCGTCATCCACTTGGGGACCGACCCTAAAAACCAGGAGAACCTTGGTGGGGAAATCGAGTTCATGGTGGATGGGAAACCACTGATTATCGATAAGACCTCAGCGGTGTACGTGCCTAAAGGCGTCAAGCATGGCCCGCTGACTTGGAAGAAATATAGTCGGCCCCATCTGGAGTTCACCATCATGATTGGAGCCGGCTCTTTAGCTGAAGCTGACCCCGGTGGTCATGAAAAGAGAAAGGCAGGTAAATAAAACAATGGCTAATTGGGACAAGAAATACTTCGTTACCGAGCTTAAAGACGTCGTACACGGCGCGTCCTGGTCGCCCGTGTTCACGGATAAAGAGGCGCGGCGTGTGCTCTCCCTAGACAGCGATATCATCAAGGGAGCATTCTACATGGAGACGGCCTGGTTTCTGCCCGGGAAATGGCCGGATACCAAAGGCCCCGAAGGCACCATCAAGCCACACACTCATGATTACGATGAGGTCTTCGCCTGGGTTGGCACCGATCCCGAAGACCCCTATAACCTCAACGGGGAAATCGAGGTCTGGATAGACGGTAAGCAGAACTTTATTGATAAAAGCTTCATCGCCTTTATACCGGCGGGAGTCGAGCACGGACCGATAAACATCAGAAGAATAGATAAGCCTATGTTCCACTTTACCTCCGGCACGGGTAAGAAATATCGGGACGATTAAAGGGCAGGACTTCCCAATCTAACGGCTCGTCGGGCGTTGGTTGACGCCTTGGTGGTCTGGCTTTTACATCCTGTGGAATATCTCTATCAGGCGATTGCTGATGGCCTATGTCAGCTCGGTGTGATTGTGAAACTCCGCTTGTTCGTTATGCTAATACTGGAGGCGGCTCCTGATTGGTCAAGCCTTTCGGTAGGTTGGTGTGTTTCCTTTTGCTCCCTTACCAACAATCGTAGCAATATGTGTTTGCGCCCTCTGCTATAGTAAATTGGTAAAGTAACAGGAACTGGGGGCTTGTCCAATACCGGAAGAAGTGTCAGAATGAGGGGAATGTCGGCTGATAGAAGGTGGAGAAATGGTACGCGTATCAAAGTCAGCGGCAAGGTGCTATGAATAATATTAAACCAGAAATAATCTAAATCAAATGAAAATATTTCTAGGAGGTATCAGAAAATGGCAAAGGAAAATTATGAAAAGTACTTGGTAGAACCTGTTTATGAGTTAGTACCCAAAGTACCAGTTAAAGGCCGTCTGCCAACGATGACAGTGTTAAGTAACGACCTTGTGCCCGGCAGTAATACATACGTTGAAATTGGTTGGGTAGCTGCTATGCCAGATCCCAAAACACATATTGATGAGCATGTACACGATTATGATGAGATCGTTTTACATCTTGGCATTGACCCAGAGAATCGTGAGGATCTTGGAGCTGAAGTGGAAATTATGATGGACGGCCAACCAATTACTATTAATAAAACCTCAGCGCTTTTTGTGCCTAAGGGAGTGAAGCATGGGCCACTCACCTGGAAAAGGTTCGATAGACCAAATATAGAAATGACGATAATGCTCGGTGCGGGCACTCTTGCTGAAGCAGACCCGGGTGGACACCAGCAATAATAGGAAGGAGTAAACAAATGGCCAAATGGGATGGGAAATATATTGTTACTGAAGTCACGCAGAGCCACGTACTTGAAGCTGACTGGATGCCAAAGTTTACTAATGAAGAAGCTACGCGCACGATTTCGCTTGATAGCGAAGTAATCGAAGGAGCTTTCTTCCTAGACATAGCTTGGTTTTGGCCTGGAGATTGGCCAAAGTTCAAATCTGAAGAAGGCACATTAAAACCTCACACCCATGAATACGATGAAGCTATTGCCTATCTCGGTACCAGCAAGGAAGACCCTCATAATCTGGGAGGAGAAATTGAATTATGGATAGACGGCAAGCAGAATATCATTGATAAAAGCTTCGTCGCTTTTCTCCCAGCTGGAGTAGAGCACGGTCCGTTGACTATTAGGAAGATAGATCAACCTATTCTACATTTCGGTGTTGGGATGGGTAAAAAATATCTCTAGGAGATATTGGGGAACTTATTCTATCCTTATGATCGTATTTTTAAATTAACGAATAGTCTTAGAGCGCAAGCTCAAGATAGCTACTCCTAAACCTAGTCCCGCACACCTACCTAACTTGGAGCGGGTGGCACAACTACTAAAAGACCTACCGACACTATGGTCGCATCCGAGGGTGACGAATGGGCAACGGGAAATTTTAGCCAAGGGAGTGTTTGGATTTGGATTTAATGGATTTTAATATTGGGGCAATGAAATGGCTAGTGTAAGGTTTAGCTGTTTTCGGGGAGAAGGTCAATTCGATTCCAATAGAGTTATTATTAACAGCAGGAACTTACCTTCCCACCATCAAGCTTGGGAGCCACAGGCTTAGCTGCGGAATAGCCGCTATGATCGCCAGAAACAGCAGCAGCATCACAAAGAATGGCACTATACCTTTTAAAAGCTCGCCGGTTGGTACGTTAAATGTATTTCTGGCAAGGAAAAGGTTTATTCCCATGGGCGGCGTGATCAAGCCCATTTCCATGTTGGTTACGTAGAGGATGCCAAACCAGAGGGGATCGAAGCCAAGGGTTATAACTAATGGCAAAAAGATAGGGATGGTGAGCATCATCAGGGTAATACCTTCGATAAAACAACCCAGGATAAGCAGAAGTATCATAATAACCCCGATTACTAAGTATGGCGGCAGATTCGCATTGACGACAAAGCTTGTAATATTTTCTGCCAGAGAGGACGTCCCTATCACGTAGGAAAAGAACTGGGCCCCGACGAAAATGAACATAAGCATGGCATTTATCAAAGCTGCTTCTATCATTGCTCGGTATAGATTTCTCCATCTCAGATGGTAGAATAGAACGGCGATAACCAGCACGATAAAAGCGCCGATTCCCCCGGCTTCCGTGGGTGTAGCTATGCCGAGATAAATCGAACCGAGAATAAAGACAAATATTAAAGCGACTGCCCAGATCTTCCTCAATGAACCAAATCGTTCTGCCCAGCTTACTGAAGCTCCAACAGGGCCAAGCCGAGGGTTGCGCGCGCACATGACTACAGGCAAAGCCGCCAGCATAAGCGCCAAGATAATGCCGGGTATGATACCGGCGATAAAAAGCCGCCCGAGAGAAACATTGGTTAAAACCGAGTAAATAATCATTGTTGCGCTGGGTGGGATCAACGGCCCCAGGACGCCGCCGCATGCCAGCGCGCCTATACTGAAACCTTTATTATAGCCATATCTCTCAAATTCCGGAACGGCCACTTTCCCCACCGCGATGATAGTTGGAGCACTGGCGCCCAGAGCGGCAGCCATGCCGGCTTCACCCAGGATACTGGCGCTTATCAGACCGCCGGGAAGGCGCGACAACCAGTTCCTGGCAGCTCGATAAAGGTCCTCACCTATCCTTGTCTCGGCCATAATACACGCCATCAGAGTAAACAGCGGCAGCGGTGTCCATACGAAGTTATAGACCAGATAAAAGGTGCTTGAGCCGACCTTTTCAAGGATGGTCGCACCATAGGTTATCGTACCTATAAGGATTGAACTGAATCCCAGCGCAAAAGGAATGGGTATGCCTATCAGCAACAGTATAAGCATGATAGACAAACATATAATTGCGGCAGCCGTAGCGTCCATAATGCTCCAGAATTAAACTGATATGATTACATTAAGACCAGAATAAAACAACCTTACCGTATATCTCATTTATACAGTTCTATCTTCACTTTTCCCGCGGACAAGCATGGCGATGCCAGAATACAGTTTGGCTATCAGTACGAGGCATAACACAATATAACCGATGGGGATGATTATCTTTATGGGGAACAGGGGCACTTTCCATGCCGTCATGGTTACGGCGCCGATCTTCAGAGAGTACATTGCCGCGGCAAAACCCTGCCAGGCGAACATACTGCAGACAAAAAGACCTGCTACTGGAGAAGCTATATTCAATATGATATGCCGTGCGATATCAGGGACGTGGCTGCTTAAGAAGTCAACTCTAATATTTCTGTCATATCGCTCTGCGGCAGCTACCGCCAGAACGAAAGACCATAAGAGGAACATAGTACTGATTTCATAAGAATAGGGCTCGGGGCTGTGAAAAAAGTAGCGCCTTGCCACGCCGTATGTCGCCGTAAAAATCATGAGCACTATCATTATCCCGCTCACAACTAGGAGGAAACGGCTCAAGCGATCGATTATATAGTCTGGGGTATACTTAATTTTATTTAGCAAATAAAAAACCCCGCTCAGATTATTACAGCTGCTAAACTTGCTCGAAGGATATCTGTCAGTCGAGCTTGCATACTCGTTATCAAGCCTGGCTTCCCTTCACGCTACTATTTAAAGGTGAAAGAGATAGAATAGAAACAGGTTTTTCCCCTATCTCTTTCACTTAACATCAAAACAATGCTCATTTTAGAAGCGGAGGCAAAATCGAAGCGATGTCCTATATGCCACTATCTATCTTTATAAGGATACTTTTCATTTGCCTCTCCAGCTAGTTGCTTCAATCTTGCACCGATTTCTCCACCCTTGTCTAGCTCCTCGTTAGTGTACGAAATTAACAGCGCCTTCCACTTGTCACGTTCTGCTTTGGGGAGATAATATACCTCTTTACCCATGGCCTTTAATTCTTCTGGATCTGTATCATCATATCCAACAAATAAATCATTGAATTCTTCGCATGTAGTTGCTACTTCCTCCAGTAGTATATTCTGAATATTTTCCGGCATTTCATTCCATACATCAAGGTTAATGGAATATCCATTCATACCGCTCTCACTGTAAAATACGGTAACGTAACTAATTACATCGGTCATTTTCATATTTATGGTTCCATGAAGTCCATTCATTGCACCATCGATCACATTTTTTTCCAGCGCGCCGTATAAATCTATCCACATGATCACCTGCGAACCGGCACCAAACTTATCTACCATATACGCCAGCGGCGCATCTATAGCTCCTATCAGCAGGTCTTTCCAGTCATCCAGTACTTTGACGGGTTCGTTTCCGATATAATCCATACCACCCGTATTAAAGGCACCTAAAGCTTTCGCGTTAAACGTTTCCTGTAATATCGGATCATACAATTCCACTATTTCATCTTGAATATCCGCAAAACCCTCTACTGTATCGAATAAAAATGGCAATGCCAAGAGGCCGAGTTGGGGCTCTTGAAAAGTAAAAATAGGCCATCCGATGGAGGCCATTTCTGCAGAGCCCGTCCTCACTGCATCGAAGTATTCAGGAACCTTTGCCAGTGTTTCACTGGGGTAAACCTTGATGACATACTCACCCCCGGCCCGTTGATTAAACCTTTCGGCTAGAGCTTCGTCTTTTAAAACAAGCTGGTCGCCGGGAGGAGCTGGCTGGATTAACCTTAAAGTGATCGGCTCTTTCGTTGTTGTGGGCGGGGATGTTTGAGTTGGCTGGGTCGTCTGAGTCGGTGTGGTGGTACTACAGGATATTGCCACACTGAACAGCAATACGAAGATAACCATGGCAGAAATTATAGTAGCTATTTTTTTCATTTTTGATACCCCCTTTTGAGTATTTCCATTTATCCAATAACATAATTATGCTTTTTCGTCATTTATTTTACTAGATCTCTATGGCTGATATATTTGGAAATAATACATTATACTAACCAAGATAGACCCATTAAGCTATTCACCTCCTCTCTCTAACTCATTATGGTATATGCCGGCAGTTGTAGAATCTCCGAAAGAAGTACCTGCCCCAATAATTCCCGTCCCATAAGGTGGTAGATAGGCACCTGGTAAATTCTGAAACCATCGCGTGCTAGTGAAACCGCGAGGCGTACCCAAAGGCCCACTGCTTGTGTAAAACTGTCTGACGATGCTTTGTATGGTAACGCCTACTCCTCTAGTTTCTGTCAATATAACTTTCCAATGGACCTCTCCGGCAATAATAGGCACAGGGTTCGGGTCAAAACTCACGACTATAGCACTTTCGGTAATAATTTGAGTAGGTGTTTCTGTGGTGGCGGCGTCGTTGGTGCTGTGGTTGGCTCCGTCATTGGTGCTATGGTTTGCTCCGTCATTGGCGGTTTTGTTGGCTCTGTCGTCGGCTCTGTTGTTTGTGCCGTTGTTGTTTCTTCTTCACCATCGCAACTACAAAGCATTAAAATCAGTACAGGTTTTAGGATTACTGAGATTAAAAGTCCTTTCATTATTACTCCCTATGATTCTGGGCTGTGGATTTGTAAATCCCACTTACTTAATTAACCCAAAACAAAAAGGCACCAGTAACCACTAAAATAGCGAGTACTATTGCCTCTATAATTACCACCAGAATGCCTCACAACACTACCAGATATGTTCAATTGTTATTCGAGCGACTTTATTATACCACCATCTGGATGTTTGTCAACGGTAGAAAAGAGGGAAGTGGTATGGTGGTAGGTATAAGAGAGTACGCATGTTCACTTCAACTCTGGTTTTGGGAACTAAATTGCTAGCGAGGAATAAAAACTTCCAAGACTAAAAAAAGGAAGAATTATTCAATCTGATCGATACATTCTTTAACCCATGCATTGAAGCAGAGACCTGAAGCCGGGTTATATTCTCTTTCAAAGGCTTCAGGGTACTTCTTTCTTAATTCATCCAAATTGACTTTCTTAACTTCAACCAGGAAGCTGCTGACGACCATTCCCGTGGCATTTTTCGAGGTCGTGTTGTGCGGGGTTATGGTGTTAATCGCTCCACCTCTATCAAGTTCCCCGGGGACCATCGGGTCATACCTTGCTCCGTGGTCCATGTAGACGACGCCGGACATCATTCTTTCCGTTACGTAGGCACCGCCGAGGACGGTGCCTCTTTCGTTGTATACTTTAATAACATCTCCATTACTTATGCCCCTCGCCGCGGCGTCCGCCGGATTAATCCAGAGGGGTTCGTAGCCGTAGCCATCCGGGCCCTTGATTTTACACGTCGGGGCTTCTCTCGTCCATGTGATGTCATCGCACTGGGCATGAACTCGCCACCGGCCGTGGTTCGACATGATAAGAAGGGGATACTTCCCGGCTCTTTCACTGGAGAGCCTTTCGTCATGGCTCTCTCCCTTTTCAATCCAGTGCGGCACCGGCGGTCTCTCACTGTCATCAGGGAAATGTTCGGCCAAATTCTGCGAACAGAACTCAATCTTACCGGATGGTGTCTTCAAGGGATTGTTATCGGGGTCATCATAGAACTCTCGCATGCCGACGGGGAATTTCCGCCAGTCCGGGTCAGTCGGAACGACAAAATACCCTTTTTTCTCAAATTCTTCGTAGGTTATCATATCCTGTACACCCGAATTCTCAAAGCAGAGTTTCACCCATTCATCAACAGTCTTACCCCCGGTGTATTTTTCCAGCAAGCCAAACTTTTCGGCTATCATACACACTATCTCGTAGTCGCTTCTCGACTCTCCCAGGGGTTCAACGCATTGCCCTCCACTTAAAACGGTAGCAAATTGTCCGCTTTCAGAGTCTGTCGTTATATCCCGTTCCTCAAATTTAGTGCTGACCGGAAGGATAATATCGGCGAACTGACAATCATTTTCCAACCACGGGTGCTGGGCCAGAATGAATTCTATCTTCGGGCTTCTAAGCGCTTTTATATAGGAATTGCTGTCATTCCAGCACGTTATCCAGCAGGGAGTATCGGTCCATATCATATGAACTTCGGAGCAGTCCTTCGCAGGGTAGGTATATTTTACGAACTGGTCCTCAACCGTACCAGGAAAGGTCGAGTTACCGTACCAGCTTATCGGCGGATTGAGAATGGCATCGTGGATGAGGTCCTTGGGGATAATCTGTTTCGGATCAATCTCCACCGGCGTCGTAAGCTTCTCAATCTCAGATAACCCTACTCCCTTATTTTTAAACGCAGAAGACCGTCGACTGCCGACTTCCATGATAGTATAAGCAATCCTGAGCATCTCCGGATAAGTCTTTTCAATGGGCATAGGACTGCGCCGCGAGTACCAAACATTAGCCAGGCCCCATTCAAGCATCTTAAGCTGGTGAACCCCCGGCCTGCCCAATCCCTGCATCGCCAGCAGCAGAACCTCAAGCCTGCCTGTTTCAGTCGAATAGGCACTCCTGATACCGGGTCCTCCGTTCCCATGGGCTATCGTCGTCCGCCGGGACGCCCATTCCCTTGCCAGCACCTTAATTATCCTGGCCGGGATACCCGTTTTCCGGGAAGCCCACTGCGGTGTCTTGGGAATACCATCCTCTTTACCCAAGACATATATTCTGAACTGCTCAAAGCAAAAGGTGTGCGAGGCAACATAATCCCTGTCATAGGTCTCTTCGGTAATCCAGATATAGGCTATAGCCAGCTGCAAGGCAGCATCGGTGTTCGGCCTAATGGGAATCCACTTATCAGCGTGAACGGCTGCGCCATAGTTCAAGTCCGGGCAGATATACAGGCACTTGATACCGAGGTTCGTAAACCAGTAGCACAAGCGGCTGGCCATCTGTCCATTGAATCCCCAGGGTGTCGTTTCAGGGTCGCATCCCCAGAACAGAAGTAACTCGGTGTTCTCGGCAACATCGGGCACCAGGTTTCCGGTCGGCGCCATCTCGCCAACGGGCTCCATTCCCCAGGCATGCTTGGCACCCCAGGCCCAGCCCTCCCAGCTGTCCGGATTTCTCATCTGCAAGGTATAACCTCCCAATAGCGCCAGAAGCTTATTGGCGCTGCCATGGGCAGTATGTACGTCCTTTCCCTCCCCGTGTCCGTCAGACTGGGAAAGCACGGCTTCCGGCCCGTATTTCTCCTGTATCCTCTTTAACTCGCCGGCTATTATATCGACGGCCTTGTCCCACGAAATTCTTACATAACCGCTCTTTCCCCTGTTTTCGGCGTTTCTCTCTCCATCCGGATCCCAATCAATTCTTTTTAACGGGTAAAGTATCCGGTTAGGTGAGTAAACCCGTTTTTTGTAAGCCATACCGAAAGGAGGTAACAGCGTTTTCATACACGGTTCAAAGACCTGCCCGCGTGCCTCCATCTTCCAAGGACTGAAATCCTTCCGGTCATATTGCCAATCATAGTGTAACGGTCTAATCCTGATAATTTTCCCCTGCCGGACATCGACCACCGACGGATTTCCGTCCATACCGAAGTCCGCCAGACTAAGCCCTTTTACGAATGATTTTTCTTTGCCAGCTTCCATACCGGGTCTGTCTTTTTTCATCGCTTATTCTCTCTCTTTTTCCTTTATCTGACCTGTCATCGTAAATTATGATAACTTCAAGCTAAAAATTGCAAGTACTATCGTTGGCCAAGCAATCAAGTATTCTAGAACACTATCAACCTGCGTTCAAACTCAGTTGAAAAATGTATAGATGGTTACACAACATACTATATTCCCCAAGGTCAATAGCTCCAGCCAAATTTCCTTCTGTTTTATCTTCACACCGGTGGGCAGCCCCCAGCCTCTCTTTTCCTGGCTCCCAACTTAGCTGTTAGATACGGGCTCGCTTCCTATGGAAGATCCCATCATACCTCATTCGGGTTTGGCCAGGAGGGCAGGGGCACCATGTTGTGTACACGGGTTTACTCGAATGAGCTCCCAAAACGCTAAACGGCGTCTCCCTGCCCACCTGATGTGTAGTAAACACCTCCTAGCCGGTCACCTGCACTAATTGCGGCGATCGATAGTAAGTCTGATTCTTCACCAAGGCGAATGATAGACGCAGCAACCTGTTGAGTGCAGCTCCCACGATCTCCCTTCCACCGAGAGGGTTTCAGAGTTGAATCGCAGCATCGGGATGACCGACGTCCATGCGCAGTATCTCAGTACCGGGCGCCCCTGCTTACTCATCGGAGTTCGTGATTTTTTCTTCCCGGCTGATTCCGATTCGGTCGGGTTACTGCCAGCCATCTTAATCATCTGTTTGGCTCCCCGGTATGCTTTGAAACAACCGAGCTTGGCCAGTAACCCGGCTACAGCAATATAATTAAGCCCCCTTATCGAGAGCAGATATTTCCCTTCTTCCGTTTCGTCCACCAGTCTGACCAGCGTTCGCTCTATGATACGAATGTGTCGTCTAATGAGCTCGAGTTTCTCTACCAAAAATGAAATCTCGGACGATACCGATTTGGCGCCCGCCGCAATACCAATTGATGATCTCACCGCGTAATGGAGTGCCATCAGTTTCTTCCGCATAAGTCGCCCATGGTGTTTTGCTTCGATTGTAGCCACAAATTCATCTTCTGTCATCCCGGCAATCACCCCAGGGATAGAACAGGTGGAGAGCACACTGAGGGCTGTCAGCCCACAAGGGTCTTTAAAGACCTGGGTGAACTCGGGGAAAAGACCGTCCAGCAGCCCTTTTAACAGGTTGGTTATTCTGGTCCTTTCTTTGACCAGCCGGCGGTAGGTATTATGGGCGGTACGGAGCTCTGCATAAACACCCTGGGGGATGACACTCTCAACAAACTCCCCGGTACACAAGAGCTGCGCCGCCACCTCGCTGTCACGATAGTCATTCTTTCTACGATTCAAATCCTTCCCTTCCCGTCTCCGCTTCAAGGTATATTGGTTGATGAAACGGAAGGGAATGCCCCGCTCATCAAGGTAGTACGCCACATTTCGCCAGTAGTGGCCTCCCGTCTCAATCGCGAACATAACACCCCGGCAATCGGATTTCACCATTTCTGCCCTGACTCGTCGCAGCAGGAATTCGAGCCCCTCCCTGGTGTTGTCAAACTTGAATCTGTCGCGGAGGGTGAAGTCCTGCGTAATGGCCACCGCGGCATGCTTCTTCTTGTGGGGGTCAACTCCTATGATCAAATATCCCTCAGGTACTTGCTTTAGCTTCCTGGCTGCGGTATTCTTCATTTATGATGGCTCCTTCTACTTTAGATTTGGTGTTAAGCTGCACACCGTTCTTTCTATTGTAGCCGGAGCCATCTCCGTTAGTTATTCCATATACTAAAACGTGAAATTGTTTACCTTCAGCTTGTTCTGAGTCCAATTTCTAAGATACTCCAAAAAGGTTATGTCTTGTTGATAGTCAAAAATGGGTGTATAATTGCCATAACCAAAATGACTTCTTTTTTATCTGCACATTAGCTTTCGTATGATTTTCGTAGCTAAGTGTGCCCTTTGATAATCCTTCCTGTTAGCTCTATACTAGCATCAGGGATATGACTACGGATAAGATTGCAATTGTAGAAGATGACTTTAACCTGCTGGCCACATTAAAATACAATCTTCAGAAAGACGGCTATGATGTCGTCACGGCTGTTGATGGTGGGGAGGCTGTGGAAACCGCTCGGAAAGAAAAACCCGACCTTATTATCCTCGATGTTATGTTGCCCGTAATGAACGGCTTTGAAGTATGCCGTATTTTACGAAAGGAGATGACTGTCCCCATCTTGATGTTGACCGCTAAGGCTGGAGAGACTGATAAAATTGTCGGACTGGAAATCGGGGCTGATGATTATATGACCAAGCCCTTTAGCATGAGAGAGCTGCTTGCCCGCGTGCGGGCTATGCTCCGACGTACCAGGATGACCGTACCCGGGTCAACTGATGAGACGGCCGTGTTGAGAATAAAAGACCTTGAGATTGACCCTGCCCGACACAGGGTCTTACTAAGAGAAACATCGTTGGATCTTACCCCAAAGGAGTTTGATCTGCTGGCTTTCCTTGCCAGGAACAAAGGTTTCGTTTTTAATCGCGAGCAGCTTCTGGAAAAGGTGTGGGGCTACGACTATGCCGGTGGTACCCGTACGGTGGACGTACATATCCGCTGGTTGAGACAAAAAATCGAAACCAACCCACAAAAACCCGAGTATTTAATTACTGTCAGGGGAACAGGTTATAAATTGGAAGGCTGAAATTGTTCCGAAGTATTCAATGGCGTATCACTATCTGGTTTGTGCTGCTTGTTATTGTAAGTATGGCGGTTCTGGGTGCGTACCTGACCAGTTCCGTAAGGAGTAATCAGCTTACCACCCTGCGTACCCAGCTGGAAAACGAAGCTAAAATTACCGCCGAAGCCAGCCTCCCCGGTTTTTACGGTCAAGAAGGCGGAAGTGACCTCGATCCTTTGGCAAAGAACCTTGGAAGCCAGATCGACGCAAGAATAACCATAATCGCCTTGGACGGCACGGTACTCGGCGACTCCAACGAAGACCCCGCAGCGATGGAAAACCACGCCGCCCGTCCCGAGGTCAAAGACGCCCTGGCTACAGGCATTGGGGAAAGCACCCGCTACAGCACCACCCTGGGAACGCAGATGATGTATGTCGCTGTTCCTATCACAGGTGAGAGCGAGATAATAGGTATCGCCAGAGTCGCCCTGCCGCTTACTCAGGTTGAAAGCTCCGTGAACAGCATTATTGTAATTATCATTATCGCTATGGTAATAACGGCAGTACTTGTCATCCTGGCAGCGTGGTTTATTACCAGGGTGACAACACGTCCCATCCGGGAGCTTACGCGGGCTTCCCGGGAGATAGCCTCCGGCGAATTCGGTCATAAGATATCGGTGGGTACCAAAGACGAGTCCGGGCAACTTGCTCACGCCTTTAACGAAATGTCTTCGAAGCTAAAAGAGATGTTAGCCACGGTCTCAGAGGATAAGGCACGGCTGTCAGGCATCCTCGATAACATGGCTGATGGTGTCCTGTTGACCGATACCGAAGGGAATATCATCCTGACCAATAATGCCGCCCGGAGTCTCTTAAATATTGGAGATAAAGACACCGAAGGCAGACCTCTTATAGAAGTAGTACGCGAGTTTGAGTTTAACGAGCTTTTAAACATGTGCCTGGAAACGGGTCGGGAGCAGATTTCCCAGTTCGAGTCGAGTATATCAAACCGGTTTCTCCGGGTAATTGCCATTCCTTTTGCTGATGACAGACCGGGTGGAGCGTTGCTTCTGATTCAGGACCTGACCGAGGTCAGAAGCCTGCAGACCATGCGGCGGGAGATGGTGGGTAACATATCCCATGAGTTCAGAACGCCGCTGGCCGGGCTAAAGGCGATGGTGGAAACGTTGCAGGATGGTGCCGTTGATGACAGAGAGGTGACCGAGGACTTCCTGTCCAGAATTGAGGTTGAGGTCGATAGAATGACACAGCTGGTCGCCGAATTAACCGAACTGTCACGCATCGAAACCGGTAAAGCTGAACTCAAACTAGAACCTGTAGAGCTCAACGGACTGATTGAAGAGGCTGTAGCCCAGCTCAAACCACAGGCAGAAAGACAGAAACTATCTCTGGAGACGGCACTGGCGAATGACCTGCCGGCTGTCCCCGCGGATAAAGACCGCCTCCGGCAGGTGATGGTCAATCTGATTCACAACGCTATAAAATTCAATCGTCCCGGGGGAAGTATTAAAATTAGGACTGAATCGTCTGATGACTCGGTTATTGTGGAGGTATCGGATACCGGGACAGGTATTGCCGGCGAGGATTTGCCTCATATATTCGAGCGCTTCTACAAAGCGGATAAGTCGCGGGCCGGTCAGGGCTCGGGTATCGGGCTGGCCATCGCCAAACATGTAGTGGAATCTCACGGGGGTGAAATCCGGGTTCGGAGCGAGGAGGGAAAGGGGGCAACTTTCAGTTTCAGCCTTCCGTTGATGCCGAATAAATAAGTAATAATTTAACACAATCTTAACATCGCCTTAATTCGTCTTTAAACTGCATCCTCTATTCTGTAAATAGATGAGTGTAGAAAGAAATTTAAGGCTTTTTTATCAGCGACAAAGCCGCTGTTCATGCATAGAGCAAGAAAATCAGGAGGAAAAATTGCAAATTAAAAAGTCAACAAAATGGTTCATAATCCCCTTACTCACATTGATAGCTGTAGTTACGTTCATTAGCGGGTGTGGTGATGGTTCTACAGATACCACGACACCGGCTAACGGCACGGAACTATCCGGCTCGTTTAATATTGTCGGCTCGAATACGGTAACGCCGCTGACAACAGTCTGGGCTGAAGAGTTTACCAATATGCACCCGAAGGTTAGTATTGCCGTCAGCGGTCCGGGGTCGGGAGTCGGCATCGCCGCCCTGATAAACAGTACCACGGACATCTGCCAGGCTTCGCGTACCATCAGACCAACGGAGATTGACCAGGCGAAAGCCAATGGAGTGGAGCCTTACGAAGTACAGGTAGCCACGGACGCCCTCTTGGTGGTGGTAAACCCGGCTAATCTGGTCTCGGAGTTGACGATAGCCCAGCTATCCGCCATCTATACCGGCGAGATTACCAACTGGAAGGAGGTCGGTGGTAACGACGCGCCTATCGTGGCGATTGCACGCGATACCAACTCGGGCACTCACGTTTTCTTTAAAGAACACGTGGTGCAGATGCTGGGACTGCCTACGGAGGATAAATCTCTGGAATACGGGTCCAAGATATTACTACTGCCGTCCACCGGGGAAGGCGTTTCCGAGGTTGCCAAGAATCCCAACGCCATCTTCTACCCCGGCCTAGGATATCTTATCGACGAGGTAAAACCGCTGGCCATCAAGAGGACCGCCGACGATGCCGGGGTTTTACCCAGCGTAGCCACGGCGCTGGATGGCACCTATCCCATCGCCCGGCCGCTCCTGTACTACACCAACGGGGAGCCGACGGGAATAATCAAGGCATTTATTGACTACTGTCTCTCTGCTGAGGGACAGGCTAAAGTTACCGAAGTTGGCTATGTGCCGTTGAAGTAATAGAATAAAACCGAGTAATGAAGCAAAAGCAAAGAGATACTGATGCTGAAGCTGCTGCCGTACTAGCCAGCGGGCTGGGACGGCGGTGGCGTTTGGGCGAAAGGTTTATCGAAGGCTGGATTTACCTGGCCGGACTGCTGACTATCGTTGTCCTGCTGGGCATTATTATCCTGCTGCTTAAAGAGGGTTTGCCCATTTTCTTCGATACACCGCCGTGGGAGTTCTTTTTCGGCACGCACTGGTATCCTGTCTCCGAACCGCCGACTTTCGGCATCATGCCCTTCTTTGTAGCTACCCTGTGGGTAACTATCGTCGCCACCGCCATTTCCGTACCCATCGGTATTGCCTGTGCTGCCTACCTTTCCGAGGTAGCTCCGGATAAGCTCAGGGAAACCGTTAAACCCGTCATCGAGTTGCTGGCGGGTTTTCCTTCTGTAGTCATGGGCTTTATCGGCCTGATACTGCTTTCGCCGCTGGTGCAGAGTGCCTTCAACCTTCCCACCGGTCTGTCCGGTCTAACCGCCGGTATAATGCTGGCTTTTATGAGTTTACCTATAATCATCAGCGTTTCCGAGGACGCGCTGCGCGCCGTCCCCGACGAGTTCCGGCAGGCATCCTACGCTCTGGGGGCGACGAAATGGGAGACCATATGGCATGTCTGCATACCTGGGGCTCTCTCCGGGATTACGGCGGCGGTGATGCTGGGGGTGGGACGCGCCATCGGCGAGACAATGACGGTGCTCATGGTGGCTGGTGGAGCTCTGGCGGTGCCCGTTTCCCCGACGGAACCCATGATGCCGATGACGGCGGCTATCGCTTCGGGTATCGGCAATGCGGTGCGGGGTGGATTGCAATACCAGGCGCTTTTTGCCATCGGCTTAATTTTATTCGTACTTACTTTATTCGTTAATCTTGTTGCCGACCGCGTGCTGGAGCGGCAGAAAAGGAAATTCCAGAGGTAGTCATGAAAACATCGATATCACCAAGGCAGATATCACAGCGGATGGCTTTTACGCTGCTTATCGCGGCTACCGCCATCGTCGTCATACCGGTTATCGTCATTATCGTTCAGATAGTAGTTAACGGAGCGGGCGCAATTACCTGGGAATTCTTAAGCCAGTCACCGATGCAGGCAGGTAAAGCTGGTGGCATTTTCCCGGCTATCGTGGGTACCTTTTACCTTATGTTGGGGACGATAATCGTGGCGCTGCCGCTGGGTATACTGGCGGGAATCTACCTGAGCGAGTATGCCCGTGATAACTGGCTGACCCGCACGGTTAATTTGGCTATCGTGAACCTGGCAGGAGTGCCCAGTATCGTTTACGGGCTTTTCGGTCTGGGAGTGTTCGTATTGATGTTTCACTTCGGTATGTCGCTGCTGGCCGCCAGTCTGACTTTAGCCTGCCAGGCATTGGCCATGACGGTCACCACCTCGCGTGAAGCGATTCTGACCGTTCCCAGGGAATACCGTGAAGGAAGCCTGGCGGTGGGTGCTACCCGTTGGCAGACAATCTGGAATGTGGTACTGCCTCAAGCCAGACCGGGCATTATCACCGGAGCTGTCCTGGCGATGAGTCGCGCTGCCGGTGAGACTGCACCGATACTGGTAGTTGGAGCGGCGTTTTTCCTCCCGGGCCTGCCGCAGTCCCCCCTTGACCAATTTATGGCGCTACCTTATCATCTTTACACCGTGGCGGCACACGTTCCCGGGATATCCAAGACAACAATATGGGGCGTAGCCCTCGTATTACTGGTGGTCGTGCTTTCCTTTAACGTTCTCGCCACCATTATACGGCTGCGTGCCCGCAAACGGAGGTACAGTACATGAGTATTAATTTAGAATTAACGGATAAAAAAGCGCCTATTAGCGATGAAATTCGAATAAGCACCAGAGACCTTAGCCTTTATTACGGGGACTTCCAGGCATTACGCAATATTACTCTGGACATTCTGGAAAACGCCATCACGGCGATTATCGGGCCTTCCGGTTGCGGCAAGTCCACCTTCTTACGTCTCTTCAACCGCATGAATGACCTGATTACGGGCGTCAGGGTTGAAGGCAGTGTTGAGCTTGACGGCGTGAATATTTATGATAAGGATATCGACGTGGTGGAACTGCGTAAAAGGGTGGGAATGGTCTTTCAGAAACCCAATCCCTTCCCCATGTCTGTTTTTGAAAATGTCGCTTTCGGTCCGAAGAGACACGGCAGGAAAAACCGTATGGAGCTTGAGGATATAGTTGAAAAAAGTCTGAAACAGGCGGCGCTCTGGGACGAAGTTGAAGATAAGCTGGGACAATCGGCTCTGGCTCTTTCCGGAGGGCAGCAGCAAAGACTTTGCATCGCCCGCGTTCTGGCAGTAGAACCGGAGGTCATCTTAATGGACGAACCCTGCAGCGCTCTGGACCCGATAGCCACGCTGAGAATCGAGGACCTGATGAGAAGCCTGGCGGAGAACTACACCATTGTAATCGTCACTCATAATATGCAGCAGGCGGCGCGTGCCTCGGATATGTCGGCTTTCTTCATGATGGAGGATGACAGGGCGGGAATACTGGTAGAATACGGACCAACGGAGAAGTTATTTACCAATCCTGAAGACAAACGCACCGAAGACTATATCACCGGTCGCTTCGGCTAAAGCGGTATGGAGGTAACAAAATGGAAATAAGGACAGCCTTTCATAAGAGACTGCGGGAAATCCAAAACGATGTTCTCGCCATGGGCAGTATGGTGGAAAAAGCCATCAGCCGTTCTATTGAAGCATTGAAAGAGAGAGACCTGGACAAGGCGCACGGGGTGATAGCTGAAGACCTGAAAGTAAATAAAAAACGGTTTACCATAGAGGAGAAGTGCGTGCAGCTTATTGCTACTCAGCAGCCCATGGCCGGCGACCTGCGCGCTATTATCTGCGTCCTGAATATAATTACCGAGATAGAGCGAATCGGTGACCATGCCGAAGGTATCGCTAAAATCGTGGTAATGATCGGTGATGAGCCACCGTTGAAACCACTTATCGACATACCCCGTATGGCTGAAAAGGCAAGCGACATGCTGCACCGAAGCCTGGACGCATTGATAAACCGCGATGCCGATGCCGCCAAGCAAATCGTTACTGAAGATAATGAGGTTGATAACCTTTACGACCAGGTATTCCGCGAGCTGCTTACGTTCATGGCCGAAGACCCGAAAACCATCACGCGCGCTACGCGTCTTATATGGGTAGCCCATAACCTGGAGCGTAGTGCCGACCGGGTAACCAATATCTGCGAAAGGGTTGTTTACATGGTGACAGGCAAGATGGAGGAACTGGAAGTCTCTAAATATTAGGCGGTGTCCAGTAGAAATATAATTCTATTGTTTCAGGTGGAGTTCGACTCTCCCCCGTCTCCAATCGGGCATCACACAAAATGAGGTTTTGTGACGCAACGTTCACCTGAGGAAATGTCATAGTTTTGTAATATTTCCCGCCCATATTTTATGACTTTTCAACCGTTTAGGGTTTAAAATTTCGGAGTGATGAAACTGGATGGTGTACCCATGACGTTACTGGCGAAAGAACGAACCTTTGGCCATATTAGAGGAATGGTATCTAAAATATTACTTGAATATGCTGGAAATGGCACAACCAAGAGACCTCGGCTTACACAGCTGTCTATTGCAGAGATGATAGGTACAGATGAGGAAACGGTTCATATGTCACTCAAGTCTCTGCAGGACGAAGGAATAATCAAACTTGAACATCTTCGCATAGTCATTAATAAGGAATTACTCCAAAAAGTTGCTGGAGTAGGAGGGAGTATACAAAATAAAGGAGGATGAAACGGAAGTATCGACGAAATACGGGAATGTCAACATTCCCAAAATCGGTGTCGATGAACCTGCCTTCATCTTGCGAGCTCAAGACAAGCTGGCTGGAACAACTATCGGTATATATCAGATATTAGCTACTTCGCACGGTAGTAAATTTACGGATTCCCCGGACAGTGAAATCGAGGATATTCGAAGATGGCAAGGAGCTAAGAAATTACCAGATTGACCTGGAACCTTTTCACGGTCAGTGGGAAAAACCGAAGGACGGTAATTTGGTAGAGCCAAACAGGATTACGATTGATAAAGTGAAGAAAAGGATGGACAAAGGTGAGTCAATCCTTTTCATTGATACACGAAATCCACACGATTGGGGCGAATCAGATGTGAAGCTGCCCGGAGCGTTGCGTATTCATTTCAGCGAACTGGAAAAGCATCTTGATGAACTACCTCATGACCGCTTAATCATTACGTACTGCACGTGAAATCACGAGGCTTCCAGCGTCCGTGCGGCGCAGATACTGCTAGACCACGGCTTCAAGAATGTACGCGCTCTCAAAGGTGGCTTTGCTGCCTGGTACGAAGCGGGTTATCCTCTAGAGCCAAAGTTCCAATAATGAATTTGTAATCCCTATGACCTTACGGCTACCGGGGCCGCCGTGCAGCTGACGGATAAATAAGGCGGCAGGTTACACCTCAGCCAAGGCTATTGATAAAATATCAGCCACAGACCCGGTTGACCTCATTACGTGGGGTAAGCAGGCGATTGACCGCGGTAAGTGCTTTAAAAACTGCGAGTAAAAGCCATGTTTAAATTTCTGCCCGGCCAATGTTAACGGGCTGGAGATAGCTGGATACTGGAAAATACTAAGCGAAGGAGAAACAAATGCTGAAACTGAATATCATGACGAAGCTAAAACCTGAAGAGGTAGTAAAAAAAGCACTGGAATTCTTCGGTCCAGGCGGTCATAGACTGAAAGTGATAGAACAAAGCGATACTTGTGCGTATTTTGAAGGTGGGGGTGGGGGAGTCAGGGTTACTACTTGCACCGAGGAAAAAGGAACCTCGGTAGACCTGGAAACCCGGGAGTGGGAATATCAGATAAAAGAGTTCGCTCGCAGGATAAAATAAACAAAACGGAGGAACAAGGTATTTCTCTACAGAATCAATGTATTATATAGACGAAGACAGGAGTATGAAGAAATATGAGATTATTGTCATCGGCTCAGGGTGCGTCATGAATATTGTTGAAGAATCTCTTGGTCATGGCTCGGAAGTCACTCTGGTGGACAAAGGCCCACTCGGAGGTACCTGCAGTGTTGAGCAGCCTGGAGAATCGGCAGACAACATAACTTCATGATGACCCGGAGAGAAGATAATGGCGCATGAGCACGGCATAGATAGTGACCATGAGGCGATTAGCAGTTATCGACGGCTGAAATTTACACTGGCCATCGTACTGGCAAGATTGTGTCCGAAGCTGCCGACATCCTTCTGGAGGCAGTTCCGAAACATCTTGAAACAGCCAGGGTAATAGAAACTATCAGCAACATTCCCGGTGTCAATGAAGCGCATGATGTTCACATCTGGACAATCACCTCCAATATCTATGCCCTGAGCGCCCATCTCATCATTGATGACCAGATGGTGAGTAAAAGCGTTGATATTGTCAGGGCAGTCAGGCGAGAACTGGCACAGCGCTTCGACATCAGCCATACCACACTGCAGCTCGAGTGTGAGAGTTGCCCGGCCGGGCTTGTCTGCGAGATAGACCAGCCTGATTCGGCCGCGGGTGGGACAGCCTGAATAAATTCGGGAGAATCCTTGCCTGTCTTCTATCTTCTCCTCAAATCGTGATGCAGCGCTAGTTTATCCTTCTGCCATTGGCGGTTCCGTTACTTCACAGCAGCCACACTCGCATTGACCACCAGTAGCACAGGCATGGCAGCAGTAAAGAACATTTTCTTTTTCATAAGCATCAACGCCGATATGACAACCACAAACGGGACAAAGCTGTTCCCCTTTTTGTTCTTTTTCCATTACTTCATACCTCCCTTGCCTATTTGTTCTGGCTTTTTCACCAAAGTGGTTTTCACTCTTAGATGAATTCGGCAAGAAGGCTTTCTGCACGCTTTGTATCAATTTCCCGGGTTACAAGTGGACCCCTGTGGAGTGCCGGCAGCTGGTTTTCGTAAACCGACAGTTCCTCCCTGTAGATAATCCCGATGGGTATACTATCCCCCCACTCAAGTGCTTTTCCCAGTGCCGCCTGCTTGTTGCTGGGATCATAGCCACTCTCATTTCCCAGCTTATACACTCTTTCCCGATACCACTGGAAGGTATTTTTATGGTTAAACGAGACGCAGGGCTGCAAAATATCAATCAGAGAGAATCCCCGGTGGGTGATACCGCTTTTCATCAAGTCAGAAAGGTGCTCGGAATCTCCGGCAAAGCCTCTCCCCACGAAGCTGGCACCGCTGACTATAGCCAGGGATATAGGATTAATGGGGTTAGCCGCTCCAAAAGGTGTCGTCTTGGTGACAAAACCGGTATCACTGGTGGGAGAAGCTTGCCCTTTGGTAAGTCCGTAGACCTGGTTGTTGTGCACCAGATAGGTAATATCATGATTGCGTCTGGCGGCATGGATAAAGTGATTGCCTCCCTCACCATAACCATCCCCGTCGCCGCTGATGGCAATGACTGCTAGGTCAGGATTGGCAATCTTGGCGCCGATAGCCGGGGGAACCGATCGACCGTGGAGGGAGTTGAACACATTACCCCTGGTGTAGTGGGGCAGCTTGCCGGCTTGACCGATGCCGGAAACCAACAAGACCCGATGAGGTTCAATTTCCAACTCGACCAGAGCTTTATTTAACGCCTTCAGGATGCCGAAGTTGCCGCAGCCCGGGCACCAGGTCGGTTGGAGACCGGCGTAATCAGACAGTGTGACCATCTTTAACATCCCTCCTTTCTTATCGCTTCAGCAACGTACGCTGGAGTAAAGGGTCGTCCATCAAATTTCAGAATCTTGCCGCTCACATCCCTTCCCGTTTCCGCCTTGATGAGACGGGCGAGTTGGCCGGTGGCATTGTTCTCAATGACATAGCTGTTGTGAGCCGTGCCGAGGACATCGGCCACAGCCTCCGTTGGGAAGGGCCAAAGTTCGCTCAGGTGAAGCATGTTGACGTTGGCGTCCTCCTTGCGCAGAATGTCAACGGCTTCACGGATAGCCCCGTAGGTGCTGCCCCAGCCAATAAGGGTTGTTTCCGCTTTTTGAGGGCCGAACCACCGTGGCGTGCCGATTTCCTGTTTAAGTGAAAAAAGCTTGCGCAGCCTTTTCTGCACCTGCGATGTCCTCTCCCCGGCATCTTCAGTGAGATGTCCTTCCTCATCATGCTCATCGCAATCGGTGACCACAAGAGCTCTACCCAGTCCGGGGAAGGCCCGCGGAGAAATACCGGATTTAGTTACCCGGTGTCTCATGTACTCCGCGGGATCCTCCTCTTTCTCTGAAAACAATAGGCCGCGGTCGATGGTTACCTCCGAAAGGTCAAATGGGTCAACCGTAGCGTAGGAGCTTGCCAGGTGATGGTCGGTTAAAATTATCACTGGCAGTTGATATTTTTCTGCCCAGTTAAAGGCCTTGACCGTTACCCAGAAGGCATCTTCAACGCTGGCTGGTGCGAGGACAGCCCTGGGAAAGTCACCGTGGTGAGCATGAAGAACGAATTGAAGGTCGCCCTGCTCCGTTCTGGTAGGCAATCCGACGGCTGGTCCGGGACGCTGGGCATCAATCACCACTAACGGTGTCTCGGTTATTCCGGCCAATCCTATTCCCTCCACCATGAGACAGAAACCGCTGCCCGACGTGGCGGTCATAGCCCGAACACCAGCGTAGCCCGCCCCGATAGCCATATTAATGGCGGCTATTTCATCCTCAACGTGAACCATTACCAGATCAAGGTCTTTTGACTTGGCGGCCATATATTCCATGATGGAACTGGCAGGGGTCATGGGATAAGCCGACATGAACTTGCAGCCAGCGGCAATAGCCCCCAGGGATATCGCTTCGTTACCGGTGAGCAGCATCCTCCTGGTGGTAGAGAGGGGTCTGAGATGGCGGAAATCGCCTTTGTACTCAGCCCGAGCATACTCATAGCCGAATTTCGCTGCCGTGATATTACTATCAGCAACTTCGCCTTTCCCGAAATGCTCTACCAGAACAGTATTCAATATATTCAGGTCGTAATCTACCAATGCCAGGGCGGCACCGAGGGCGACGGTATTGCTCATTACCTTATCCCCGGCTCTTTCCTCGGCCAGCTTCTCCAGGGGCACACTGAAAAACCTGCCGTTGTTTTCGATATCCTTTATCTTCTCTCCGTCGAAAATAGTAATGCCACCCGTAGCCAGCTCGACCTGGTGCAACTCTATGCTGTCCCTGTTCAGTGCAATCAGCATATCTACAACCTCAGCAATGGCACCTATCCTGCCATCGCTGACTCTGACACGGAAGAAGTTATGGCCGCCTCTTACCCTTGACTCGTAGTCCTGGTCGGCGAAGACATGATATCCGCCGCGCGCAAAGACCTTGGCCAGCAGGAATCCTACCGACTGTACCCCCTGCCCGGCCTCCCCACCTACCATAAAATTGAAATCAACCGGCATGGTTACCTCCAAATAATTCTAAGTTATTTCTTGTTCTTTTCGACAACCTCATCCACCCACTTCATGGCGGCAATCATCGTGGGGAAACCCACCGTAGCAAACGCCAGAAGCACAGCATGGCGGAGTTCATCGGCGGTTATACCTTCTTCCAGCGCCCGGCGGGCATGAGACCTGACACCGCCCTCCGAATTCAGACCAATGGCGACCCCCAGTTTGATAAGCCGCCTTGCCTTTTCATCGAGGGGACCCCAGTCATGGCATTTGACCGCCAGTTCGTCATAGGCTTTGGCTACCTCCGGAAATTGCTGCTGAAATTCCTTATAAATACCAGGTAAATAATTCATCGCGTATCTCCTTTCGTCTATATAATTGACTTTAAAAGACTACTATCTGCATAAGCATTACCCCGCTTCAACCTGTTCGCTCTCCTGATAACTTCTGATTACTTCATCGATAGCGGTCTCATCTTCGAGGGTGGAAAGGTCGCCGATGCTTGCCTTTTCGGCCACTATCTCATAACCCTCTTCTATCTCCTTGCTTAACGATTCGTTTATATAAGCATAATTAGCACTCGGTACGTAAGTTTCGTATGCGCGCATAAGTACGACGCTTACCACGCCGCACCCCCCAGCGATAGATTCCACATGAGGAAGCACACACTCCGCCAGTTCCGAGCCATCTAATGGTACCAGGATTTTCTCGTACATCTTGCCCTCCTTTTATTCTCTAATTCAGATTAAAGCCTCGATTATTGCTTTATTGAATTTTGGCAGGTCGGCCGGTTTACGCGAGGTGATGATATTGCCGTATTTAACTACCGGTTCATTAACCCAGATAGCCCCGGCATTTTTCAGGTCTACTGCTATCGAAGGCCAGGAAGTTACACGACGCCCTTTGACGATATCGGCTGAAATCAGGAGTTGAGGCCCATGGCAAATGGCGGCTATCACCTTGCCCTCGTCATGTGCCTTCCTCACCAGGTCAATCATAGGCTGGTACAGACGCATTTTGTCCGGAGCATAGCCACCGGGGATAATAATGGCGTCAAAGTCCGCGGGCTTTACCTTATCGGCGGTGGTATCAACTGTTATTGTGGCGGAGCCACGCTTACCGGTATAACTCTGTTTTGAGCCACTGCCCACAATCACCACTCTGGCGCCGCCATCCTTCATTGCCCGTAAAGGTTCCATGAGCTCAGAATCCTCAAAATCATCTTCAGCGAGAATGGCAATACGCTTTCCTACAAGCATCTAAGTCTCCCTTCTACTTGCCCCTGCCTCCAGCCAGGATTACGGCTGCTATGTTATTCACTGCCTTTTTCTCCTTCCAGTATTAATCTCTCGGATATAAAATCCGTCACCAGCCAGAGTACAGGCGGCACGGCTGTCTTGAGCCACAATCGTGGTAGATCTGGTTTCCTGCCTGAATGAACATGCGGGTTGGCATCAGCGTACCGTTATCAATCCAGATTGTCTGGAGCGCTTTACATAGAGGACAAAACACCATCGCCTCTCCCGACCATATACCATGTTCTGGTTTCTGAATATTGGATGCTCGCTCTTCTTTAACGGCCAGCAACGCCATGGATGCACTCCCGTGATATGTTCACCCTGATATTTTAGACGGCAAACGATGGAAAAGTTATAAAATGGGAGCGGAAAAAGTTACAAAACTATGACATTTGAGGAGATACCCTGAGGTTTAGCGGGAAAACCGTTTAGGCAGATGGCTGGTCTATCATGTAGCCCGTTTTGGGTATAGTGCGAATGAGTGCGGGATTGTTAGGGTCGCTTTCAACCTTGTCTCTTAACCGGCTGATCCATGTGCGTAGTATCTGCACGTCGTCGCGATATTCCGGTCCCCAGACTCGTGCGAGAAGGTCACCGTAAAGCATAAGGCTCCCGGCATTCTGGGCGAGCTCGCTGAGCAGAAGCCACTCAATACGTGTCAGGCGAACCTCCTCACCTCGTGCGATGACAAGGCGTTTTTTGAAATCAATAGTCAGGTCACCCAGAGAAAGTTTTTCATAGGCTTTCCGTTTTTCATCGGGCGACAGGCGCCGCCTGACCGCCTCAATGCGTGCCACCAACTCATCGGGGCTAAATGGCTTGGCCAGATAATCGTCGGCGCCAAGGTCAAGGCCTTTTACCTTGTCCACATTGGTGCCTTTAGCACTGAGGATGATAACAGGCACCGGCGAAAAAGCGCGCAGCTCTTTTAATGATTCAAAGCCATCCATTTTAGGCATCATTACATCAAGCACCACCAGGTCAGGCTCCTGCGCCTGCACCTGCTCCAGAGCCTCTGCTCCATTGCCGGCAGTAAGAACCTCGTAACCTGAAGCTCTGAGCTTGGAACTGAGGAAATTGAGAATGCGCTGCTCGTCATCAACTACAAGTACACGGAACTTTTTCACGGTCTTACCCTGCACATGCCTTTTCAACCCAAATCATATACGTAAAGGTTATTGATGTCAAAGCATACCGTCTGTAGTTTATTGACTGGTGTGCAAAGCACAACTAAAATATGACCAGTTAGCCCGATCACTAGACTGGTGCAAGGAGGATGCCGATGACTAGTTTAAAGAGAAGTAAAAAGCCGAGACAACCAGCACTAGATTCAGCAGCAAAAGGAGCAACTACCGCGATAGAGAGAGACCTGCTGTTAAATATACTGAATTCAATGGGTGACGGTATCTACATCATAAATCAACAGTACGACTTTGAGTATGTCAATCCGGCGCTTGAAGCTCAATTTGGGGTTGTCAATGGACGCAAGTGCTACCAGTATTTGAACGACAGGGAAGAGGTGTGCCCGTGGTGTAATAATGCGGATGTGTTTGGCGAAGGTAAAAGTGTTCGCTGGGAATGGCATTCGGAAAAGACAGGTAAAACCTACGACCTCCTCGACACACCCTTGACAAATCCAGATGGCAGTGTTTCCAAGCTTGAGGTATTCCGTGACATCACCGAGCGTAAGGAGACGGAGAAGCAACTTAGAGACAGCGAGGAGCAGTATCGGGACCTGTACGAAGAGGCCCCCAACGCTTACTTCTCGGTTGGGACAGATGGCCGTATTGAGCGAGCTAACCTCAGGGCTGTCGAATTACTTGGCTATAGCTTGGATGAAATGATTGGTATGCCGGTATTCAACTTGTATGCCGATACACCTAACGGCAGAGCTAAAGCAGAGCGGGTGTTTCAGAGATTTCTGGCTGGCGAGGACATCCAGAGTGAAGAGATGGAGATGAAAAGAGCCGACGGCAGTAACGTGTGGATTAACCTGTCCGTGCGGCCAATACGTGACGAGAAAGGACGGGTGGTTGTCAGCCGCTCCGAAATAGTGGACATCACCGAACACAAAAAGTTGGACGAGCTTAAAGACGAGTTCATCGGTCTCGTCTCTCACGAGCTAAGGACACCATTAACGGTAATCAGCGGCTGTTTAAGTACCGTCCTCACCGAATGGGAGCGCCTGCCCTCAGGCGAGGCGCAGCAACTTCTCCGGGATGCCGTCCTGGAAACTGAGTCCCTCTCTCACCTGGTCGAAAACCTGCTGGAGCTATCGCGGTTCCAGGCTCAACAACTAGCCCTTTATGCAGAACAAATCGATGCCGAGATATTAGTCATAGAGACACTCAATAAGATAAAAAGACAGGCACCTTTACAAAAATTCTCCACGGCTATTCCCGATAAGCTCCCACTAATACACGCGGACCCGCTTAGAATCGAACGCATCCTCTATAACCTGCTGGAAAACGCTTCTAAGTATTCTCCACCGGGAAGTCAAATAAAGGTTTCAGCCAAGGCGGAGCCGGAGTGCCTAGTCATAGGCGTCAATGATCAGGGAAAGGGATTGACGCCCGGCGAACAAGCCAAGCTTTTTAGTCCATTCCAGCGGTTGGAGGATAACCTCGACCGAGCCAGGGGGGCTGGGCTGGGACTGATGGTCTGTAAAAGACTGGTGGAAGCTCATGGTGGAGAAATATGGGTGGAGTCAAAAAAAGGCAAGGGTTCAACATTCTTCTTCACTCTGCCTTACAGAAAGAGTACACAGGACCAAAGCTCATTAAGAGGTCTTAAGGGAGGGGAGAGAAGATAGAATAATAAAACCGCGCTGAAATAAAGAGGCTGCTTATTATGAATGAACGAAAAAGTCTACGAAGAGCAGGTGTCTACGACGAAGAGATCCGGCGGAAATGGCAGGACCCGTATGTTGTCCTGATGGAGATAGGTTTGAAGCCCGGCGCAACATTTATTGACGTGGGTTGCGGAGAAGGTTTCTTTACCCTACCGGCAGTAAGGCTGGTTGGAGAGAAGGGGAAAGTTTACGGCTTGGACATAAACCCACTCGTTATAGAGCACCTGCGGAAAAAAGCTGCTGATGAGAGTATAACGAATCTGCGACTGAGAGTTGGCAAAGCGGAAGACACGGTATTTTGTAAGGCTTGTGCCGACTTTGTCTTCTTTGGTATTGTCCTGCATGATTTCGATAATCCAATCAAGGTCCTGACAAAAGCCACGAAAATGCTTAAGCCTGGTGGGAAACTAGTCAATCTGGACTGGAAGAAAGAGCCTATGGAATTTGGGCCTCCTGTTCAAATCAGGTTCACCGAGGAAAAGGCAACCAAGCTTATCGAGACTGGCGGCTTTAAGGTGAAAATAGTTAAGAACTCTGGCCCTTACCATTACCTGATTATTGCCAGAATATGACCGGAACCATGTTAATACAAATGGGTACGGAAGCTACTTTAATTAAGGTAATTAAATATTGACTTATTTCAAGTCTCTCAGAGTAAAGATGGGCATATGCAGTTAGCTTCAATATATAAGATACCTTAGTATAATTTTCAATTCTTTCAAGGTTTTTTCTCCAAGAGAATAGGGCGAATCCCCCGTTTACTGTTATTTTTAGAGGATTTAGAATTAGCATGAATTAACAGGGATTTCTACCTAGAAGCGAAAGGAAAGAAATAATACACAGGTGAGTTCCTGTTTATAGAAGTGGTTGACAGCTAAAGGTTAAATCGATAGTGTATAGTGAGAAAAACGGAATTAGCGAATTTCGGAATAAAGCACTCCTGGGTGAGGGGGTGCTTTTTTTATCAACAACGAATGTAGCCGGTTCTGTTTAGCCGGGGCTGCCGATGCTGGTTGTTGAAGATAGACTAATGATCTCTTCGGCTTAGCCCCCCAGCATCGGTGATTTAACCTGGACAGAAATAAAGGGTTGAAATATTAAAGAGTTTTTTTTATAATAATTGTAGTAATATTTAACAATAATATGTAGTTATTGACAATATAAGTCCATAATAAGATTTTTGAGCATGAGTAGCAATCGTCAGCGAGATTATCTGACCAGGCACAAGAGAATAAGGGACAAATTGATAGAAACCGTCAACAGTACCGGGTCTGGCTGTGTTGATGTTTCGCAATTGGCTTACCGATTGGGAATGGATGTAAGAACCGTTAGAGCACATCTTGAAATCATGGAAGTTGATTCGGCGGGTGTTTTCGTGGATTCAGTTAAAAAGCAGTTCTGCACCAAAGAAGGCATCGCGCTGTTAGCAAATGCCCTGAAACTGAGCGGGAGTAACACCGAATAAGAAATCTGTATTGGTCATCTTAAGTCAGGAAAGGAGAAAGTATGGATATATTTGAGTTAAGAAAGCCGGAATTAACGCGGCGTGACTTCATCAAAGCCGCCGGTGCCGCACTGGTACTTCTCGGGTTGAGTCAGGCTCTAACCCCCAAGGTAGTCAAAGCCCTGGAAGAATATGCAGGTAAGCCTGCCGTGGTCTGGCTCGAAGGTCAGGACTGCGCTGGCTGTGTCGAGTCATTCCTTAACAGCCTGGAACCGGACGCTGTTTCCATTCTTCTCGATACTATCTCTCTACGCTACAACGAGACGGCTATGGCTGCCTCGGGCTATCAGGCGGAGAATGCCTTGGCTAAAACTGTGGAAGAGGGTGGCTACATCCTGGTTATTGAGGGTGCAATACCTTTGGCCGAAGATGGACTCTACTGTACCATCGGTGGGAAGCCCTTCAAGGATATCGTGCGCGAATGTGCCCAAAACGCCTCTGTTATCGTCTGTGTGGGTTCCTGTGCTACCTACGGTGGCATTCCCCGCTCCGGACCAACCGATGCCGTAGGTTACCTCTACCGCGGCACGCAGAAACATCATTACTACGACGATGTCGGAAATAAGCCGGTGATTAACCTGCCCACCTGTCCCCTGCACTGCGAGCGCCTGGTAGCTGTAATCATCCACTACCTTACCTTCGGAACCGTACCCGAGCTTGACGAATTTCAACGTCCGGTAGCTTTCTATGGGGAGAACCAGCACGAGAATTGCGAGCGGCGAGGTCATTTTGATGCGGGACGTTTCGTGACGGACTGGGGTGACCCGGAACAGCAAGGCTGGTGCTTATACCTCAAGGGTTGCAAGGGACCCTGGGCTAACCAGGACTGCTGGAAAAGGCTCTGGAATAACCGTACCAACTACTGCATCCAGGCGAACCATCCCTGTGTCGCCTGTTCCGAACCGGAGTTTTACGAGTCGGTCAGCCCGATGTACGAGCGGCAGTTTGATGTAGAACTGCCCGGCATTGGTCGGGTCGATATCGATAAAGTGATGTGGACCATCGGGGGTGCGGTAGCTGCCGGTATCGGTTTGGATATGGCTGTCAGTAAAGCAACAGGGCGCTGGAAGGGTAACGGTGAAACGAAAGCTAATAAAGAGGGGAAGGAGAGTTAAAATATGGCACAACGTATTGTTATTGATCCCATGACACGTATTGAAGGCCACCTTAAGATTGAAGTGGAAGTTGAGAACGGTGTTGTTAAAGATGCCTGGTCGGCTGGTACGATGGCGCGCGGCTGGGAAGTGCTCCTGAAAGACCGCGATCCCCGGGATGCGCCGTATATTACCAGCCGGGTCTGCGGGGTCTGTGAGGGCGTCCACGCCATCGCATCGGCGCAAGCGCTTGACCATGCTTTCGGCACAGAAATACCAGAGGCAGGCCGAATCATGCGCAACCTGTTCTGCGCCGGTCTTTACATGCACGACCACTTCATTCATTTTTACGTACTTTCCGCCCTGGACTACCTGGACATTATGGCAGTAGCCGGTTACAGCGGTAATGACGCCGGTCTGCTAGCGCTCAAGGATAAAATAGTAGCTCTGGTTCAAAAAAGTGATACCTCGCCATTCACGCCGCGCTACGAACCGGACGAGTTCTCTGTTAACGACCCGGAAATAGTAACCACGCTGGTATCGCATTACATCAAGTCCATAGAGATGAAAGCCAAGTCGCAGAAGTTGTTGAGCATCATCTGCGGCATACAACCCCACCCCAACGCCATTATCGCCGGCGGCTGCACGGCCACCCCGTCGCGGGAGGAGCTTATCGAGTTCCGCGAGCTCTGGGAAGAGCAGGTAAAGTTCGTCAACGAAGTCTATTTACCCGATGTCATCGCCGTCGGCACCGGTCCCTTACTCCCGCTGGCAGCGGCCGGACTGGGAGCCACCCAGGGCAACTACCTGTGCTACCCGATGTTCCCGCAGGACGCCCCGACCAGCCCCAATGATTACGTCCTCGGAGGGAGCAATCCCCTCGTCGGCGGCGGGGCTATCATCGGTGGCGAACTGAACCCGGTGCAGGTACTGGACTTCGGCGAGATAACCGAAGCTGTCGAGCACTCCTGGTACGACTATCCCGCCGGTGTCAGCGCGCTGCATCCCAGCGAAGGGATAACCGAGTTCGACGTCAGGAAGGACGGGGCCTACTCCTTTATAAAAGCCCCCCGCTATAACCAAGAGCCTATGGAGGTAGGACCGCTGGCGCGCGGGCTGGTTAACCGCTATCCGGAACTGATGGACCTCATCAACGCCGGTGCTAAAGCCGGGGCGGTCGCCCGCCACTTCTGCCGCGCCGTGGAGTCCAAACTGGTCGGCGAGGCGGGACTGGCCTGGATTGACCGTCTTATCGAGCTGGCTACGGCCGGTCCTATCATCGGCATGAAGGATAAGCTGGTACCCCGCTCGGCAAGGGGTATGGGAGCCTGGGACGCCCCGCGCGGCGCCCTGGGGCACTGGGTGGACATCGAGGGCTACCGCATCAAGAACTACCAGCTGGTTGTCCCCAGCACCTGGAATGCCTCACCCAGGGATGAAAAACAGATGCGTGGCCCTTACGAGCAGTCGCTTATCGGCTGTCCGGTGCCTGATGTAGATAATCCTATTAACGTAGTACGTATCATCCGGTCTTTCGACCCGTGTTTAGCATGTGCCATCCATCTCATCGACCCGGAGACGAATGATATCAAGGTCTACAAAGTAAGTTAGGGGGTAAAGAATGGCAAGTCGAATAAATAATGCATTAAGACATCCTCTGTCTTTTCGAATTCTTCACGAGTTAATTATAGTATCCATTATCCTCTTGATTATCACCGGCTTCTATATCCACCGGCCTTTCATCGGGGGTGCCGGATTCCTGATGTCATTAACCCGCGGCGTGCATTTCTTCTTCGCCGCCGTTCTTGTTATCGCTGTGGTAGTACGGATTATCAGTATGTTCGTGGGCAAAGACCGCGACTGGCGTTCCTTTCTCCCTACTTGGTCCGACATCAAATTGCTACCCAGGATAATAGCCTACTATGCCTATATGGGCAAAGAGCCGGAACTGGAAAAGAAGTATAATCCGTTACAGATGATTTCCTACTGTCTTGCGTTTATCTTAGTTATATTCCAGATAATATCCGGGCTGGCCATGAAATATCCCGATGGGGCTTTCAGTTGGTTCAACTACGGATTATTCAATAATGAAATAGAGGTACGAATAGCCCATTTTGTGGTTACCTGGTTGTTCATCATGTTTATAATGATTCACGTTTACCTGACCATACGCGAGAAATTCTCCGAGATTAAAGAGATGCATCTCCTCACCAGTACCGAGGAAAAAGAAGATTAATCAGAGGAGCCGTGCCATTGGCCAATACCGATAATATAACGGGGACGACATTAGTGCTGGGTGTAGGCAATATCATCATGGGCGATGAAGGTTTTGGTGTTCACGTCGTCCGGAGGTTGAGGGAAGCCGGACTACCGCCTGATGTGAAAGTTGAGGAAGGCGGCGTGGGGGGATTCAATCTGCTTGGCTCCCTGGAGGGCATCCAAAGGGTAATCGTGGTGGATGTTATGATGGCTGATATAGCATCAGGGGAGGTGTGCCTGTTTAAACCGGGGCCCGGTTTTCGTGAACCGGGTAAGAATATAGTATCCTTCCATCAGGTAGGAGTCCTCGAACTGGTACGGATGTGGGGGTTACTCGACTACGAGCCGGAAATATTCTTCCTGGTTGCCCGTCCGGAGAAGCTGGACTGGGGTACGGAGCTGACACCAAACTTAGATACCGCCGCTAATAAAGCAGTCAGACTACTCGGTGAAATCTGCCGTGATAACTTTGCCGCATTAGAAAGGAGCGTAAGCTTATGTACTTTGTAAGTTTTATTGTTGGCCTTGTTTTGTTTATAATTGCCGCCTGTCTATTCGGTCGCGGGCTGGTAAGGCTTTACCATGATAACCGAAAGGCGCGTGGTTTGATCAGCGGCGGCTTTTTGGTCGGTTTATTGGTTATAATCGTCCCGGCTATTCTCTTCGGCTTCTTTAATATGTAAAAAGGCCGGATAATACCATGATGCCTTTACACCTCAAGTTAGTTTTGGGGAGTTATCAAGAGAAACCCAAGAAATGTGAAGTCTAGCATAAAGTGGCAGCGGCTGGGATTGAACCAGCAATAATCATTACGTCGATTCTTCCAATCAGCGACAATTTCATCTACTTTTTGATATATCCAATAGCTATCCAATATAATAGATATAAGCCCATCTTTTATGATTTGCTCAACCAAGGTATTTCTCATAGCAGTATGCTGCAGTATTTAACCCAAGAAGCATCCTCTCGTGTAAGATTGTAGCTCAAGATGAAGATAAAAAGATGAACTCGGTTCCGGTGCCGAATCAAACAGATATTAGTGGTCTGCCGCGCCGACAGGTTGTGGTTACGTTTATCGGCGTGATGCTGGCGATGTTTTTAGCCTCACTGGATCAGACCGTCGTGGGTACGGCTATGCCCCGTATCGTCGCTGATCTGCAGGGTTTTAGTCAATATACCTGGGTTACCTCCGTTTATATTATCACCTCGGCGGTTGCAATTCCTATTACGGGAAAATTGATCGATATGTACGGCCGGAAGATGTTTTACGTCATCGGACTGAGTATATTTATCGTCGCGTCCTTGCTTTCGGGCTTAAGCAACAGCATGATGCTGCTGATTGCCTTCCGTGGATTACAGGGTGTGGGCGGGGGCATTATGATGGCTAATGCTTTTACTGTCATCGCTGATATCTTCCCTCCAGCTGAGAGAGGCAAGTATCAAGGTTATAT
>Ga0315537_1000345_pt1 | contig 35731 bp, 29 predicted proteins | sample SalMarSW160270MG_FD_203091 | JGI IMG/M metagenome (GOLD analysis project Ga0315537, IMG submission 203091) | Salt marsh sediment microbial communities from the Plum Island Ecosystem LTER, Massachusetts, United States - Salt Marsh Sediment SW1602-70 ... | reverse complement strand
TGCGCTGGGCATCCTGCTTGCTTTCTTGTTCATACTATCTTCATGTGGCAAAACTGAGATAGAGCAGTCACAGGAGGATTATAACTACAACAAGATCATTCCTGTCGTATGGGATGGAATCCAGGGTAGTGCTACAGCAATTAAAACCAATACCTTGACCTATTCCCTGAATTATTACAGGGGAGGATCGACATGGGCCTGGTCAGCTGTCGGGGCACAGGTGGTGCCTATTGAAGGAAGTAATGGGAACGAAGTGGATATTTTCTTCGACCAGGACTCCATCGAGCTGGATGGACCAGTAACCATTACTGTGGTGGAAACCACAATGGGTGGAAAAAAATCCGAACCTGCCACCAAGGAAGTGATGGTCTCTCCGTTCGTGATTACGGTTAGCGGACCCGATGAAGCCGTTGCTTCCGGGGCCTGGACCTCGGTGTTTTCCACACCCCACGATGTGGGTGCTACCTATGCATGGAGTGTTATTGGTGCAACAGGAACCCTGACCGATAATAATGACGGAACAGCCGATGTTTTATGGGATCTCTCGGCTACCGACATTGCCGGTGTTGGAATTCGTTGCGTGAAGACCTATGTTGGTCTGCAATCCGTTCCAGATACAGCCTACATTGACCTGTTCGGTTATGTCGCTAAAACAAGAGATGATTTCATCGGAACCTTCAGTGGAGATGAGAGCGGAGGTGGTACCACTACCTTCTCTACTTCTGCCGGTACTGAAGCAGATGAACTTGTTTTCCAAGTTGACGGGTTAACTCACCTGCCTGCATTGTATGTTCCCATCTTTGTTGGCTGGGGAGAGTACTTTGTAACAGATTATGGAAATAATGGTAATATTATTGTTACCATGGATATGACCTCAGGAGCTGTTACCATTGATTTGCAGGATTGGGGTGTGACCAACTGGGGAGAGGGTGAAGACCCCGTATACCATTACATGGTCAGCGGAACAGGATGGTGGAATGGACAGGACATGACATTTCACCTGGTGTACGACTTCCGCGGGAATACAGGTGGATTGTGGTACAGATGGAATGGAGTTTTCACAAAACAATAAGCCATTTCGCTATATGAAAAAAAGCCCCGTTTCGGGGCTTTTTTTTTGGAGAGTACTCACCGGGTGAGGTAGTTTTCGGTTTCAAGTTCTCAGTTTTGTTCTCCTTATGGAATTATGCTGTACATGATAGTTCTACAAGATAAATAACAATTACAAAACTTCAAGTCACCAATGTTAGAGTTCAGAGTTTTAGGGGAAAAAACGATTGCCTTTTTATCCGTCAGACCGGCCTATCGGTCAGACGGTACCCACCGCACTGGGAATTCTTTGATGAATTTTGTTAAAACCAAAGCAATGAATTAAAATAGAAAATCCCTGGGAATATCAACAATTACCATTTTTCCAATAACGATTAACTTTTTACTGTTAAATTTACAGGTTTTATTTCAATTTGAAGCAGTATTGATACTTCATTGAATTTATGATTAACACGGGAAAATCTGCAATTGGGAATCTTGCTATTATAGCCATATACCTGTTGATGGCAAACTGTATGTTCGGACAAGTTACGGACTATCCTCTTGCAAGCGGATCGGCAAAATCAGCATCACTGGACCTTTCCGGATTACCGGATTTCAAAGTCACTGATACGGAGGCAACGATTCCGGGATACTATGTATTTGAAATTTCGCCCTATCTTATCATCATTGACCATTATGGCAATCCTTTGTTTTATCGCAGTATTCCTTTTGGCGTGAGAAATTTTAAACCACAACCGGATGGGAAATTCTCTTATTACTCCATTTCAGACAGGCGGTTCTATATAATGAACAGTTTCTATCAGGTTACGGATACGTTTGAAGTGCTTGGTGGATTTTATACCGATTTTCATGAATTCCGGCTTCTCAGTAATGGAAATTCACTCATGGTGGCTGTCGATGCCCGGTTGGTTGATATGAGCCAGGTGGTTGAGGGAGGGAATCCAAATGCAACCGTAATGGGACTGGTTTTCCAGGAGCTGGATAAAGACAGGAACCTGTTATTTGAATGGAGCAGCTGGGACCATTTTGATATTTTAGACTGCGATACAAATCTTGTTGACCTTACCTCCCAGGTGATAGATTTAATTCATGGAAATTCGATTTCCATTGATTTTGACGGTCATTTAATATTGTCGAGCAGGCATCTCAGTGAAATAACCAAGATTGACAGGACGAACGGTGAAATCATCTGGAGATTGGGTGGGAAAAACAACGAGTTTACATTCCTCGATGACCCGATTGGATTTTCAGGACAACATACTGCTATTCGAATGCCTTTTGGTTACCTGGGCTTATTTGATAACGGTTTAAACCGGCTCCCTCAATATTCAAGAGGGATAATCTATCAGATGAATGAGCTTGAAAAAACCGTGTCCATGGTAAAAGAATTCAGGCATTCACCGGATGTTTATTCCCCCGAGATGGGAAACTTTGCACTTATGCCGGGAAACCATGTATTGATAGGCTGGGGAAAGAATTCAGCAAATGCATTTCTTACCGAATTTGATCAGAATGGTAACATCTGTACATCCATTTCGATACCCGGAACAACCATCTATTCCAGTTATCATATTTCCTTCATTGAACAACTGCAATCCGTAATCAGTACAAATGAAAATACGATTGATTTTGGTTATGTTGAAACAGGAGATTCTGCTATCCAGTTTATTGAACTGCTAAATGAGGGATCAGACCCGGCAACACTGTTTGCCTTCTCTGATGAAGCGGGTCAGTTTGGAATCGTGGATACACTCCCGGTAGAAATAGCCGGAGGTGCAACAGAACAGGTCGGGCTGAAATTCAAGCCAACAGAAGCAGGGAATTACGATACCCCCATGTACCTGAAATTCAGGCTGGATTCAACCATAAAAGATGATCATATGATTGCCTGCCGGTTAATGCTCCGGGGGACTACCACAGCGGTATCATCAACCGGTAAATATCAGATCGGTAAAGGATTGCAGGTCTATCCGAATCCGTTTTATGACCGGATCATTGTTGAGCATAGCAGTGATGTCACAGGTGTGGTTATCTGGTCGATGACCGGGGAGAAGGTGTTCCAGGTGCAGTGTGATAACAGGGAACGGCTTGTTCTTGATCAAATCCACCTGGATCCCGGATTTTATCTTATTGAGCTTCTTTTCCGGGATGACACCCGGGAGTTTATGAAGATTGTAAAGGGAAGATGATGATTGGGAAGTGATGCCGTGCCTGCCATGCCTCCCTGCCTGCCGGCAGGCAGGAGTAATGATTGATGAGTGATGAGTTGTGTGAGTGGGAAGAGTAAGTAGAAGGGGTGCAGGGTGCTCTGTGCCCAGACGCTCCTTCGTCGGGCAGGGTCTCCAATTATGACGTTTGTTATGAAAACTCATGCTCTTCGACTCGGTGAAGATAATCCAACTCCATCGGAGTTTGATTATAACTTCAGTCGTCTGACGAAGGATGTCATTTGAATTTAGGGCGATTTACGGATGGATAGCAATGCAGGACCGGGGGTTGCATAAACCCTTTGCATTTGCGGGTGTTTTCAACGTAGAGACGTAAGATCTTACGTCTCTACATCGATAATAGACGAGGCTTTTCGGGTTATGAAAATTTGCAATTAGCAATTACTTGCCATGCTTTCAGCATGCCTCATGAGACTGCTACGCTCAGTTCACAATTTCTTTCATCCATCATCCTTACTAACTCACTTCTCATTCACTTTTGAATCTGTTCCATAATCACCTCAACTGCCTTCATGAGCTGAGGGTCCTCTCCTTTCACTTTGTCAGGGAACCGGTTTTCAATGTAGATATCGGGGCTTACCCCACTGAATTCCAGATCTGTACCATCGAGTGTATAACATCCCCAGGCAGGCAGCCTGCAGAACGATCCATCCACCAGCCTGGCGCCGGAAGTGAATATGATCCACCGGTAGGTCTCGGTTCCGACCACCGTTCCCAAGCCCAGTGCCTTGAAACCGGCCGTAGTCATCTCCGCATCGCTAAGGCTCGATGCATTGATCATCAGGACAATCGGCTTGCCGGAAGGGGCAAAATGGGGTTGTGGTGAAAGCATTCCTTCCCTGAATTTCCAGTTGAGATAGGGCTTTTGAGATAGGAACCTGAGCACATCGTCGTGAATGTTTCCTCCGGTGTTATACCTCAGATCGACGATCAGTCCCTCTTTTCCCACTTCTTCGGAGGTCATTTCTATAAGAAACCGGTTGAGGCTGCTTCCTCCCATGTCTTTCAGGTAAACGTATCCAATCCTGGTATCGGTCAGCTTATCCACCCTTTCCTGGTTGGTTGCAATCCATTCGTCATAGAGTAAACCATTTATTCGTCCGATCGGATGGATCTTTGTTTCAATCCTTTTCCCATTCCTGAGCAGGGCAAGGGTTATCTCTTCCGGCATTTTCGGGTAGATAAAATAGCGTTCCCTGTTTACGTATTCATCGACAGAGAGGTCATCGACACTTACAAGCAGATCACCCGGTAAGATATCGGTATAGATATTATCTGCCGGTGAATACCGGATTATGCGTTTGACCTTATACGGATTATCTTTTTCGAAAAGAATACCGGTGGATGCCGTTACCATACTGACCTCCACACCTTCTTCTTCACCGCTGGAATAGAAACCAATGTGTGATGAATTGAGTTCACCGAACATATCGTTCATAATGATCCTCAGATCATTCCTGCTTCGTACATAAGGTAGGAACGTTTCATATTTTGATCGCATGGCTTTCCAATCCGTACCATGCATCTTTTCATCATAATAATTTTCGGCAAGGACGGTCCATCCTTCGTAAAACATCTGGTTAAATTCGTCACTCAGGTTTTTTGTAAAATCATAGTTTATCTTAATCTCATCAGCCTTATTTGATTTCAGGTTTAGTTTATAGATCTTTCCGCGTGACAATGCATAATAATCTTTGTCTGCGTTTTTGACAGTTCCACTGGTTATGCCCTTGAAAGCTTCTGTTTTCGGAGATTCAAAAGGATTGAGGGATAATTTATAAAAACCCTGTTTTCCTTCGTGGGTTGAATTAAACAGGACATAGGTAACGGTGTCCTTACTGATGACATAGGGTTCGGATTGGCGTGGTCCCACATTTAGCGGGGTTTCCCATCGCAACAGCAGGTCATTCATGTCGATACCAGGAGGGAGATGTCGTACGGACTCCTGAGAATCCGCCATCACTTTTTCCACCTCATCACTACGGAAGGGTTTTGAATATTTATGCAAAGGGATGCGGTATAACCGGTTGTTGCTGCCACCCCTGGGATAGCTTGCCTCTGTCCGGTCTGCCGTGAAATAGATGTATTTCCCATCGGGTGACCAGAAAGGATCGCTCTCGGTGAGGTATGTACTGGTAAGGTTTGTTTTCCGGTTCTTCTCCAGATCGTAGATCATGATATCCTGCTCAAAATGCCGGTATGCGGTAAAAAGTACGTAATGATCATCGGGTGAGAACCCGGGTTGTGAACCCCTGAACCAGAATTCATCATTGAGCAATAACGTTTCTTCAAATGTTTTCAGGTCAATCATCCGCAGCTCATCCGTGCCGGAGTAATAAACCGCTTTATCCCGATCAGCATTCATAACAAGCATTCTTGCACTTTTTTCGGACCTGTTCAAAGCGGTAAGTTCCGGCTGCCCCTCCAATGACAACCGGTAGACATTCGGCCAGCCATGATTGGTCATGATGAGGATTAAATTTTTGCTATCCTGCAACCAGAGGGCCTCCATAACCCTTTCCTTGTCTAATGTTTCGATCCCGGTGATAAACTGTCCTTTGATGTCGGATATGAACAGCCTGCCGCGGGAAACAAATGCAATCTTTTTATTATCCGGGGAGATGTCAAAATGGGTTATCTCACCATCCGTATTGAAGCTTTTATCAAAGGCAAGGGGTTTGTTGGCGAAAATCTTCACCGGGATTTTTTTTGTCTCCTTCGTGGTTGGAAACCAGGCGTGGATCTCGAAGTCGAGCGTAAAGACAACCACGCTACCATCGGCACTGACCTGGGGTCTTCCTATCGAGGAGGTAAAGGATGTAAGTCTTGTTTTTACCCCATCTTTCATGGTAAACAGGTTATATTCGGTAGTTCCTTCATCCGATGCAAAATAGATATTCCCGCCTCCGTCAATGGTGGGCCACAGATCTTTCCCTTCATAATCCGTTACCTGTTTGAATTGATCCTTGAGTGGATTGTATTGTTTGATATCCGGGTTATTTTCGCCTTTGTACCGTTTTCGGTTATTGCTTCTGAAACTTTCACCGGATTCGGAAAAAATATAGCCTTCACCAGCGGGATCTTCAACCACGAAGTGGGCATTATCCCAGTAATGATCAGAGAACAACCGTTGTGGTGTGCCTCCATGTATGCTCACCCGGTATGTCGAGAAGTTGTTAAAACGGCCCGATGTAAAATAGATCTGTTCGGAATCCCACGACCAGGAATCGGTATGATCGAAAGATGAATGAAAGGTGAGCTGTTTGATCTCTCCGCCATTGGAAGGGACAACATAGATATTTTCGTTGCCATCCTGTGTCCCTGTAAAAGCAATCCATTTACCATCCGGACTAAACCTGGGCAGGGATTCACTGCCTTCCATAGCCGTTATACGGTAGGCTGTTCCTCCAGTCACATCCATTTCCCAGATATCCCCCTCGTAGGCGAAAAGCAGGGTATTGCCATCCGGAGAGGGGGACGGATCGGACATGAATCTAACACTGTTTGACTCCTGTGAGAAGGATATTACAGCGAAACAAAAGAACAGGCAAGTAAGTGTTGATTTCATGATTGTGTTTATTAGAAAAAATATACATTCGAAAGTAGGAAAAATAGTCAGAGTAAGCAACAAGCAGGTAAGGAATTACAAAAGAATGATGGTCATTATTTTTGATAAATTCGGGTGAAAGATTATTTTTACCATACTTTTTCTCGTCAACAAAGCCGCCTACATGAGTGAATATAATATCAACCACCTGCGGGAGCTGGAAGCGGAATCGATGTATGTGATTCGTGAAGTCGTTGCCCAGTTTGAAAAACCAACCATGCTGTTTTCAGGTGGTAAGGATTCGATAGTGATGTGGCACCTGGCACGCAAATCCTTTTGGCCTGCAAAGATACCTTTTCCTTTGCTCCACATTGATACGGGTCATAATTTCCAGGAAACGCTGGATTACCGTGACAAGCTGATGAAAGATAGTGGTACAAAGCTGCTGGTTGCCTATGTGCAGGATTCGATTGACCGGGGACGGGTTGTCGAGGAGAAAGGCGTGAATGCAAGCAGGAATGTTCTGCAAACCGTAACATTGCTGGATGCCCTGGAGGAGATGAAGATCGATGCAGCGATGGGAGGGGGTAGAAGGGATGAAGAGAAAGCACGTGCCAAGGAACGCTTTTTTTCCCATCGCGATGAATTCGGACAGTGGGACCCGAAAAACCAGCGCCCGGAACTGTGGAATATTTTTAACGGGAAAAAGCACATGGGCGAACATTTCCGGGTGTTCCCCATCAGTAACTGGACTGAGATGGATGTGTGGCAATACATCTACATGGAGGATATTCCCATGCCCAGTATCTATTTTACACACAGAAGAAAGGTGTTTAACAGGGATGGAGTATGGCTTGCCTGGGCTTCCTTTATGCAAATGAAAGATTCTGAAAAAGTGGAGGTGAGGGATGTGCGCTGTCGGACCATTGGAGACATTACCTGTACGGGACTGACTCTCTCAAAAGCAACAACACTCGAGGAGATCATCCAGGAAGTGGCTACCATACGGACCACGGAACGTGGAAGCCGGTGGGATGATAAACGATCGGAAGCAGCCATGGAGGACCGGAAAAAGGAGGGGTACTTCTAATGTTGGCTTAAATGAATTCAAGCACTTGGTTTGTTTAAGATTGCATGTAGAGAATTTTTGCAGTAATTTATTCGTCACGCACAGCGTGACTCACGTTATTTGATGGTTATTTGGTCGCTATGCGACCGTTATTGTGTTATTGAAGATATACCTTTATTTACATTAAAACTATCTTAATACAATACAAGGAATAACGCTCACGTAGTGAGCAAATAACACGAATCCGCCAGCTGGCCATGCGAAATAGCGGTAACCCCGGACGGAGTGCTAATGCAAGGCATTATTTCACTTGGCTGGCGGATGAGTAAATTACAGCTGATTCGCTAAATGCGCATCAGCGAATAACTTGAATTGTATTTATCTTATAAAACATTGCTGGCAAAAGTATTAGATATTAAGTCCAGACTTAGCAAATAAATACTATGACCCTAACCAACGCAGGTTACCTGAACATGGAGTTACTGCGGTTTACCACAGCCGGGAGTGTGGATGATGGCAAAAGCACGCTGATTGGAAGGTTGTTGTATGACAGTAAAGCCATTTTTGAGGATCAGATGGAAGCCATTGAGCTTGCCAGTGAACGAACGGGGAATGATGAGGTGAACCTGGCCCTGTTGACAGATGGGCTGCGTGCTGAACGGGAGCAGGGAATAACCATCGATGTGGCATACCGCTATTTTGCTACACCAAAACGAAAATTTATCATCGCTGATACACCGGGTCATATTCAATATACCCGTAATATGGTCACGGGTGCCTCTACCGCAAATGTAGCGCTGATACTTGTAGATGCACGGAATGGTGTGATTGAACAAACGCTCAGGCATGCCTTCATTGCTTCACTTTTGCAAATACCCCATATCATTGTTTGTGTGAACAAGATGGATTTGCTGGATTTCAACGAAGAAGTTTTTGAAGACATTCAGAAACAGTTTAAGAAATTTTCGACAAAGCTGGATGTGAAAGATGTACGTTTTGTTCCGATAAGTGCCAAATACGGTGATAATGTGGTTGACCGGTCGGAGAACATGAACTGGTATAACGGGCCAACATTGATGTATCTCCTTGAAAACATTCACATCAGTAGCGATCAAAACCTTACCCACCAACGATTCCCGGTACAATATGTCATTCGTCCACAATCGGACAAGCTCCACGATTACAGGGGGTATGCCGGCAGGATTGCAAGCGGGGTATTCCGTCCCGGAGACAGGGTAAAAGTATTACCCAAAGGTTTTACAACCATCATAAAATCGGTCGATTCATACAAGGAATCACTCGATATGGCATTTGCCCCGCAATCTATTACCCTTCGGTTAGCAGATGACATCGACATTAGCCGGGGGGATATGATCGTAGGTGAATACAAAGCTCCCGAAGTGGGCAGGGAACTGGACATGATGGTATGCTGGCTGAATGAAAAACCGATGAACCTCCGTGGAAAATATACCATTCAGCATACAACGAACGATTTGAAGTGCATCATCACGGATGTGAAATACAAAATGGATATCAATACCCTGGATAAGAATTATGAAGACAAAGGGATCGGGCTGAATGAAATTGGCAGGATATCCATTAAAACTACCCACCCCATTTTTTACGATTCGTACCGGACAAACCGTATTACGGGCAGCCTTATCCTGATCGACGAGGCAACCAATGAAACCGTGGGTGCGGGGATGATTATTTAGGAATCGGTAATCGTTAACCGGTAACGAGGCCCATATCGTTGGTCGGTCCCGAAAAAACATCCCATTGGAAGTATTTTTTCTGCCAAAGGCATTCCTTCGGAAGAGGATCCTCGAAAATTAACGCTAATGAGAGATTAGCTAATTTTCGGGATTACGGTAACGTAAAAAATAAAAGACGAATACCGAAACGGGTGGAGGCTCGTTTATCGGCTACGAAACCATCTAACAGGATCTGCATTGAAATTTAGTTTTTGTCCCAATCTTTGACCTGTTAACTTTTCCACTCATCACTCAAAACTCCTATCTCCTTCAGCAGCTCACCAACGATCTCTGCATGATCGAAAGCCAGTTCAGGCAATTCTTTTACATTGAACCACCGGGCATCGCGGGCATCCGATGCAGCCTTCACCTGGTTAGAGGTTGTATCGAGGAACCCGTAGAAAATAAAGGAGATAGTACGCCCCCTGGGATCCCGGTCAATTGCATCAAACGTTTTATATGGTGTTAACCGGATCCCTGTCAGTCCGGTCTCTTCCTCCAGCTCCCTGGAGGCTGCTTCCTGCAGGCTCTCCTCCATCTCGATAAATCCTCCCGGAAGCGCCCACATTCCTTCAAATGGATAACGATCCCGCTGGATCAGGAGCAATTGGAGGTTGTTCTTTATTTTTCGAAAGACAGCACAATCGATGGTTAGTGCAGGACGGGGGTATTTGTAGGTGTAGGGCATGATGGGAAGAATGGATTAATGTTATTGCGAATTTTGGATTTCGGATTTCCGCAAATTGACAGATTTTGATAAAAACCTATAAAATCATTGATTCATTTTAGCGGTTTTGCCTGTTGCAGTAAAAATTGCTGTTAATTCTATAGATTCATTAAACAATTCATTAGTGAATTGAGAATCTGAAATATTAGAATCTATTAGCAATTCAAGCCAGAATGCAGTTTCATCAGACTCTTCTTCAACGATACCGATCTTAGACCTGAATTCTGCATGTGATCTTCCTCTCAATGCAGCTCGATAATTTGCACCTATAGATGTACCCGATTTAAGTAATTGATAACTAATTACATTTGCATCTTTGGAATTTGGCAGGCTACTAACTAGCTTAATGATATTTAAAGCAAATTTTTTTGTTCTGGTTTTTAATTCTTCTTTATTCATAGTTTTTATCGAATATTTAAGTTAATACATAGCATTTCAGTTAGTTAAAGTAAGAAAATTTACAATCCGCAATCCGCCGTTCGCAATCCGAAATAGCTAAAAACGTTTTTATTCTAATTATTTCATTTATCTCCTCTCTTTTTGAACCTGTTTCGCATGTCCCTCCTACGATGATGGTGCATTCTTCTCAGGACCAGATAGATGATTCCCAGGACAGCGATTATGGTAAACAGGATATAAAAATCGCGCAGCAGGAGCATGGGTATAAAAGTTGCATTGACATTACAAGGTAACGAAATTTCTGATCCTGTCAGGCTAGGGAGGACAACCTTACCAGTTATTTGCGTTTTGACACCTTACCAGTGAATACACATCGTCATCCTGTCCAAAGGACTCCCATGGAAAACTTGACTCAGCATCCTATGTTGTTTTCTAACTTCCCAGGGTAGCCACCATGATTGCCTTAATGGTATGCATCCGGTTTTCTGCCTGGTCAAATACAATGGAGGCTTCGGATTCAAAGACCGCTTCGGTTACTTCCATGCCATCAAGACCGAATTTAGTAAACATCTCTTCGCCGATGGTTGTTTCCCGGTTATGGAATGCGGGCAGGCAATGCAGAAATTTCACTTTCGGATTACCGGATTGTTTCAGGACGTTTGCATTCACCTGGTAGGGTTTGAGCAGGTTGATTCTCTCCTTCCAAACCGAGTCGGGCTCACCCATTGAGACCCATACGTCGGTATAGAGAAAATCGACCCCTTTCACTGCCTCTTCAACCTGGTCAGTGACGGTGATCCTGGCGCCTGTTTCTTTAGCGATCACAAGGCATTTCTCCTGTAATTTTTTATCGGGTTGGCATGGACCGGGGGCAATGGCTCTGAAATCCATACCCATTTTTGCTGCTCCGACGAGTAATGAATTGCCAACGTTATTATGAGCATCACCCAGATAACAAAAAGCAATCCGGTTCAGTGGCTTTTCGGAATGTTCCAGCATGGTCATTAAATCAGCCAGGATCTGGGTCGGATGGAACTCGGTTGTCAGGCCATTCCATACCGGTACCCCGGAGAATTGTGCAAGATCGTTGACCCGTTCCTGTCCGAACCCCCTGTATTCAATACCATCATACATTCTGCCAAGAACCCTGGCAGTATCTTTCATCGATTCTTTATCTCCAATTTGCGACCCGGAGGGTCCGATATAGGTGACCAATGCACCCTGGTCATGGGCTGCAACTTCAAAAGCACAGCGTGTGCGGGTCGAGGCTTTTTCAAAGATCAATGCAATGTTTTTTCCCCTGAGTGTCTGTTTTTCCTTGCCCGAATACTTGGCCTCTTTCAGCTTTCCTGCAAGTTTCAGCAAATACTCAATTTCTTCCGGCTGGTAATCCAACAGGGTGAGGAAATGTCTGTTTTGTAAATTTTGTTTCATGGTTTTGGTGGTGATGAGTTATCCAACTCCGATAGAGTTGTTGTTTAATGTTCTGATGTAATATATTTTACAATAATCGAACACCGATAGTGTTCTCTTTAATAAAATCGACTTGACACATAAGGTATAATAATATTCAAAAGATCTTGATAGTTCCGTCATTAAATCAAGGCCATAGGCCTTGGATTATTGTATAATAGTCATGTTAAAGATACATTTAAACTCCATCGGAGTTTGATTATTCATTCAAAGAATCGCTGTAATTCGATTGTAATCCAGAATTACTATTGATTTCAATCCTCATACTCCATGGTGATTTTGGTGCCGTATTTTTTATCTTCCAGTTTTGTTGCTTCGGTGATCACGCTTTTTCTCCCTCCCTGTTTAATAAAGGAGAGGCATGCCCTGATTTTGGGTGCCATGCTTCCTTCGCTGAACATCCCCATCTCCAGGTATTTGAGGGTATCGGCATAGTTCAGGAATTCTTTCACTTCCTCGTCCGGTTTTTTATAATTGATATAGACATAGGGGACATCTGTCAGTATATAAAACTCATCTGCGTGTATTTTTGCTGCCAGCAGGGCAGATGCAAGGTCCTTATCAATAACTGCCTCCACGGGTTGCACATCGTTTTTCTCATCAATATACACCGGGACTCCGCCTCCACCGGCAGCGATTACGATATTGCCTGAACGGGCCAACTGTTCCACAACATTATCATTTTGAATCCCGATGGGTATTGGAGAAGGAACAACTCTTCTCCATCCGCCTTCGGCTTTTACTTCCTGTTTGAATATCCATCCTTTGGCTTTATGAAGGGCATTGGCTTGCTCTTTGTAATAAATTTTGCCAACCCGCTTCTGGGGGTCCTGAAAAGCAGGGTCTTCTTTATTGACCATTACCTGTGTGACCATGGTTACCACATTCTTTTTAATATTGTACTTATTCAGGACATTCATGAACATCCTCTCGATCATGTATCCAATCCCGCCCTGTGAGTCTGCAACGCATATATCAAGCGGCATCTGGGCAATATTGTACATCTGTTCACCGGCATCATTCCGCATGAGTATATTTCCAACCTGTGGACCATTTCCATGCGTGATCACCAGATCATATCCCTCCCGGATCAGGAAAATAAGGTTTTCAATGGTATTTGTTGTATTTGTTTCCTGCTCCTCAATGGTTCCCGCCTGATTTCCCCTTAAGAGGGCATTACCTCCGAGAGCCACCACCGCTAATTTGTTCATAGTCAAATTTTTATGAATTATTTTTTGATGAATTACAAATCTATGCATTTTTTTTATAAACAGTTTGTCAAGATTGCTTATTTTGTACTTCGGTCTGGTGAATATATCCAGCAATCATGACAAACGGTGCACTGATCAAAATAATCGCAACGTAAAAAACGTTTGTCAAATTAATTGTCTAAATTTAACTTTCTTGTATCTATATTCCTGTTTGTGAACGGTAATCAAGTACATATCATTGTCACCGTACTACTTTTACTCCTTGTTAGTTCCTGTGGAGACACCACCGACAGAGATTTTCGGGAAGGAGAGATCCATTACAGCATTACTTATCTGGAGAGCAACCTTGGCAAGATTCCGGTCGAATTGTTACCAAATGAGATGACGATGAAATTCAGGAACGATGCAGTAATGACAGAAATTGATGGCATTTTTGGTTATTTTAACATAAGCAATGTAACCAACAGCAAAAATACGGATAACATTACCTATTTAAAAGTGATGAACAAGAAGTTTTATTTTGAGGGGAAGCAAGGTGAGATTGCCCCGGGTTTCAGGTTGATGGCCAATATGGATATCGAGTTTGTTGATGGAGGAAAGGAGATATGTGGTTTCTATTGTGAGAAGGCAATGATCCGGCTTCCTGAAATCGGAGATGATCCGATTCCGGTATTTTTCACGCGAGAAATTGGTATAAGAGATCCCAATTCTGCCACACCATACAATGAGATTGATGGTGTCCTGCTGGAATTTTATCTTACGTTGAGTAATTTAAAAATGAAGCTTATAGCTGAAAACGTTTATTCAAAGCCGGTATCTGACAAGAAGTTTGATCGTCCGCAGGACTACCTGAGGATCTCAAAACCGATCATGGAAAGCATACTGGACTCTCTTATGGTGAACTGAACACTTCAATAAATCCCTACTAACAGGGAATACAAAATATATGACCTTCGTTTTCAGATTTCCCTTTTCATTGATTAATTTTACGGGATTTAAAAACATTCACGGGGGCACAGGTTTCACCATTAGTGATACCCGGAGGTGCATATAATATTAAGGGATGGCAAAAACGAACAAATCGAAACTGAAATCGCAAAGAAGGAGCAGGTTGGTCATGTTTTTCAGAGATGATCGCACAAAGCTTGTTATTGGCCTTTCCATCATTGTTTTTGCCCTTTATCTTTCCCTGGCTTTTATATCCTATCTTTTCTCCTGGAAAATTGATCAAAGTTTCGAATGGTCAAAGATTTTTTCAGGTCCGGAGGTACGGGTCGAGAACTGGTCAGGGAAAACCGGAGCTTGGTTTGCTTATTTGTTCATGGACTGCTGGTTTGGAATTGCTTCTTTTTCCATTCCTTTTTTACTTCTGATCATGGGATTAAGGTTACTGAACCTGAAGTTATTACCCCTCTGGAGAACCCTCAAAATTACAGTGGTTGCCACCATTTTACTATCGGTAACTTTAGGATATCTTTTTGGCAATTCGCATGGTTTTCTGGGCAGCGGACCGGGAGGAAATCATGGTTTTGTTGTGAGTAACTGGCTTAACGCATTTATCGGGAAAATTGGAACAGCATTTCTTTTACTGATTACAATCATCGCTTTCTTTCTTTTTTCCTTCAACATTTATTTTACATGGATACATTTTCGAAAGAAGGAGAAGGATGTAACGGGTGAACAGGAACCGGTGGATGGTAAGCGTATTGTATCGGTTTTGCCCGGAGATGATGAAGAGGAAGAGGGGGATGAGACCGATTATGATCCATTTGATGATAAGCCGGTTAGGGAAGAAACAGCTGCAGAAGATGACAAAGCGGGTGATAAGGATGGTGTGAAGATGACCATAGAAGGAAAAAAGGAAAATGATCTGTACGATGAAAGTGAGATAGAACGGAGGTCTTCGGAGCCTTATGATCCTACCCTCGATCTTTCTTCCTACACTCCGCCTCCTGTTTCGCTTCTTGATCAATATGATGGTGAAGATTCCACGGTCAGCAAGGAGGAATTGATCGGCAATAAGAACAGGATCGTTGAGACGCTTGCTAACTACAAGATCCAGATTGACCGGATCAAAGCAACCATTGGTCCTGCGGTTACGCTCTATGAGATAGTTCCTGCACCCGGTGTACGAATATCCAGGATCAAGAACCTGGAAGATGATATTGCCTTAAGCCTCTCCGCTCTGGGAATCCGGATTATTGCTCCCATACCCGGGAGGGGAACAATTGGCATTGAGGTTCCAAACCAGAACCCGGAGATCGTTACGATGCGATCGATGATTACATCACGTAAGTTCCAGGAGTCGGACTTTGACCTGGGCGTTGCGATAGGGAAGACCATTTCAAATGAAACCTTTGTTGTTGACCTGACCCAAATGCCACACCTTTTAATTGCCGGAGCTACAGGACAGGGGAAATCGGTCGGTTTAAATACGGTCATTGCATCCCTTCTATACAAGAAGCATCCGTCGGAATTGAAATTTGTACTGATTGATCCGAAAAAAGTGGAACTAACTCTCTATACACGGTTAGAAAGGCATTTTCTTGCGACGATTCCGGGGATCGAAGAACCCATCATTACGGATACTCAGAGTGTAATCAATACATTGAACTCTTTGACCATTGAAATGGATCAACGGTACGATCTGTTGAAAATGGGTCAGGTGCGTAATATCAAAGAATACAATACAAAATTCAAGGAGCGCAAGCTGAATCCTGATAAGGGGCACCGCTATTTGCCCTACATTGTGCTGATTGTTGATGAATTTGCAGATCTGATCATGACTGCCGGAAAAGAGATTGAAACGCCTCTGGCAAGGTTGGCTCAGATTGCCAGGGCTGTTGGTATTCATCTGGTTATAGCAACACAACGACCAACCACCAACATCATCACAGGTGTTATCAAAGCCAACTTTCCCGTTCGGATTGCATTCCGTGTGACTTCCATGATTGACTCAAGAACTATCCTGGACAGCCCGGGAGCCAATCAACTGGTTGGGCGTGGGGATATGCTGATACTTCAGGGAGGAAGTGACCTTGTCAGACTCCAATGTGCATTTATTGGTAGCAATGAGATCGACCGGATTACTGATTTTATCGGTTCACAGAGAGGTTACCCAACGGCATTCATGCTTCCCGAATATGCAGACGATACGTCGGATGAACTGGATGAGATTGATCTGCAAAAGCGCGATCCTCTGTTTGATGAAGCGGCCAGAATGGTGGTTTTGCACCAGCAGGGTTCAACTTCACTGATCCAGCGAAAATTATCCATTGGATACAACCGTGCAGGCAGGATAATTGATCAACTCGAAGCAGTAGGGATTGTAGGGCCATTTGAGGGGAGCAAAGCGCGTCAGGTTCTGCTGACAGATGAATACTCTTTGGAACAGTTTTTGCGAAAACTGGATGAAAGCTCTTCATTGGAAACGGAGTAAATATCAACATTACATGATCCGACTTTTTTATATCCTTATTCTGACATTGCTTGCTTCCACAGCTATTGCCCAGGATGAGGAAACAGCAAAAAGAATCCTGGATGAATTCTCTGATAAACTGAACACGTACCAGTCGGTGAAAGCAACATTTACCTTTACGGATATTAACCTGAGGGAAGATACCCAAGACAGTTATAAAGGCGACATAACCTTCAAAGGGGAGATGTTCCGTCTCAATATCCTTGAAACAGAAAACTGGTTCAACGGCAAAATAATGTGGAACTACCTGCCCGATGTAAATGAAGTCAATGTTTCCGAACCGGATCAGGACAATGATGTGATCCTGAATAATCCCTTTCGTCTGTTCAAATCCTATGAAACCAGGTTTAAGTGTGGTTTTCTTGGAGAAACGAGCGAAGGAAACCACGCCGTGTACGAAATTGACATGATTCCCCTGGATATTGGTGTTGAGTATTCAAGGATCAGGATCAGGATTTTGAAAAACAGCATGGAACTTCTTTCTGCACGGTACTTTAAGAAAGATGGCAATCATTATTTGATCAAGGTATCATCCCTGTCCACCAACCTTGACCTTCCCGATTCATACTTTTCCTTTAACGTTAATGAACATCCCGGAGTAGAGGTGATTGATTTACGATAATATTGGCTGCTTATTGGTTGGATTCATGCATAAGACAGATTACGGAGAAGGAGTTCATGAAGGTGGAGGATTGATGTAATTTACTCGCCCTGATAAAAGTCAAATTCAATACCCTCAAGTTTGGGTATAAAATTTTCATCAGTTTTGAAGATAACTGTTGAGTGAAACAGTTGACATACTTGAATTTGACTTTTCGTCAGCCATAAATGGCGAAAAATTCTTTGAATTTTTCGGGTTAATAACGGTCGCATAGCGACCAAATAACCATAAATAACGCTCCCGAAGGGAGCAAATAACCACTTAATTATTACCATTTTTCCATTAACCATTAACCTTTCTTCTCTTCTTTTGGATATTCAATCCGGGTGTGGTAGATATTTGCCAATCGCTTTTTAAATACCTGTTTGATAGAATCAATGTTTTTAAAGGTAATGGGTGAATCGTAGAACTGGCTCTCTTTGACCTGATAATCGATAATTGCATCGACCAGTTCATCGATTGTTTCCTGAGAATAGGACTTAAGGCTTCTGGAAGAAGCTTCGACGGAATCAGCCATCATCAGAACAGCCGTTTCATTGGAGAAAGGTTTCGGTCCAGGATAGGAGAAACGTTTTGCATCGACCTCTCCTTCGGGGAATTTTTTGATGTAAGACCTGTAAAAATAATGGACCTTTGTTGTTCCGTGGTGGGTTTGTATAAAATCTATGATCTGTGAAGGGAGTTTGTGCTTTTTTGCCATTTCAACTCCTTTTTGTACATGACCGATGATGATTTCTGCACTTGCATCGAATTCAAGAGCATCATGGGGATTATACCCGTTTCTTTGATTTTCGATAAAATAAATGGGATTCTCCATTTTACCAATATCGTGATACAGGGCACCTGTGCGGACAAGAAGCGGATTGCCTCCAATAATCCGTATGGCTTCCTCAGCGAGGTTACTGACCTGCAGGGAGTGCTGGAAAGATCCGGGGGCTTTTTCAGCAAGCTTTCGCAATAAGGGTTGATTAGTATCGGAAAGCTCCATCAAGGTTGCATCGGATAGAAATCCAAACGTTTTTTCAAATACAAAAATGAGTGGATAGGATAACAATATCAATCCACTGTTTCCTGCAAACCAGGCATAATCGATCCATTCGATGCTACTGAAATTACCTTCCTGGATGATAGCCATTCCGAAATAGACAAAACCGTAACTGACAAAAACAAGGACAGCGGTCAGGAATAATTTTCCACGGCGATAAATGTTCGTGAGGCTAAAAAGTGCAACAATACCGGCAATGATATTCAGGAATACAAATTCGAAAGCATTGGGCACCAGGAACCCGATAATCATGAGTGTGATCATATGGATGAACAGGGCAAGTCGGGCATCATAAAATGTCCTGATAATGATGGGGACGATGGCAAATGGTATGAGAAAGATACTGACTGCACGGGTTTTCAGGATCATACTGGCAATGAAAACAAAAAGCACCAGCAGGAACAGGATAAAAACTGATTTGAGGTTATCCTGGTAAACCTCGTTACGGAAGTGGTAGAGGAAAAGAAAAAGTACCAGGATAGAAATAAAGAGAAGAATGATCTGCCCGGCAATGATCAGCAAATAGTTGGAAGAGTAACCCATCCGTGTTTCGTATTCCTGACGCAGCGATTCCAGGATCCGGAATTTCTGATGTGAGACAACTTCACCACGTGAAATGATCCGTTCACCCATCTGGACCATACCTTGTGTCAGTGAAATTTCACCGATCAGACTCTCTTTTACAGTATTTGATGTTTCCTCATCATAGGTAAGGTTGGGTTCGATAAACTCGTTCAGATTCAATTTTCTGAAAAATTTCAGGGTCCGCTCCTCACCTTCCCTCATATCTTCAAGTTTCATTGAATTCACAGCATTCACCACGTATTCGTAAGCTGATTTTTGAGTAAAAACCTCAGAATAATCATACTCTTCTGCTATTTTACCTTTCATCAGTACGATTGATAATTGTTGGTTATCAACACGTTCAAGTACATCTTGTACGCCAACTATCCCTTTTGAATAGACAAACTCGAGCAATTTGGAGGCAAAACTTTTATATCTTTCTTCTGTTTCTAACAGTTGTCTGTCTCTCCATCTCGCTTCGTTCAGTTCCTCTGTAATACCATACTCCTCTTCCAGATGAGTTTTCCATACTTCGCTGAATGTCTCATAAAACCGGTTCAGTTGATTTACAACCAGAACACTATCGTATCGAAAATAGGGCTTGAATTCCCGGAGGATACTATCCCGTTCACTTGCAATTTCATTTTCCAGTTTGTGAATGGGGAAATCATACGGAGCTATAAGATCTTCATGCATCCATGGCCTTCCTTTCTGGTATTCATACTGGAATTTACCCTCCCTCGGAAAGAGGTAGACAAGAAAAGTAACCGAGCAAAGGATGATTATAATCCTCAGGATGACTTTTTTATTTTCCCTGATAATCTGTAGTGCCTTTTTCATTCGTTCAGGTATCTAAAAATCACGTACATGCAATTCCTCAGAATGGAATCGTCACAAAGGTAAAACATTATTTTGAAATGCAGTATCGCATTTCGTTGGTCGGTTACGAATCCCGTTTCGAAATCCGGTTACGAAATTTAGGACAATGGAATCACTCAGGAATAGAAATCACCTTCGGGATAAAATCATCCTGGTACTTTGATTCGTTTCTTTTGATCGTTCAACCCCGAAGGGCCCATGAACACCTTTGAAAATAAACAATTAAGTGAGTAAAAGAGATGAACTGGGATTTCCTCGAAGGGGTCCCTATGAAATAATCCCATGGTATTGGATATTCGTCATGGTACGTTGCTATTTCACAGGGCCTGTAGCAAATCGATCCATTTGGAATTCTCTCATTAATAAGGGTTCCTGCATTCCGCCGGATGAAACGTATGGTTTTTCAAACAACCAAGCAGTTCCGGCAATTTATGTTGCGTTACCTTTACCCCGGCTTAAAAGCCGGGGCTATTGACTTTTAACCACTCTGTGGTTAATATCCCCAATCGCCCGTCAGGGCGATTAACCGCCTGCCGGCATATGACAATTGCACCGACCCTGGGAAATAGCGGCAACACCGCTCCTGCTAAGCAGAATTTCACATGGTGAATGAATGCATGGCTCTCGCATGACAAAAAATGTATACCTTTGGATACTTATTTATTCCATAATGAAATACGGAGCAGTTCATTGTTCATTAGCAGCCATTCGCAAAGCACCAAGCGAGAAAAGTGAGATGGTTAACCAGATGCTTTTTGGAGAGTATGTAACCATTCACAAGGTGCTACGGCGATGGATGTATGTTGAATCTGCGTATGACGGGTATCCCGGGTGGATAAACAGTCTCTCTATCATTCCACTTACGGATGATAATCTGATTCATTATAATGATAAGAACTCAATTGTTCTTCCCCGGTTGAGCAGGGCGGTTATCCATGAGCAGCGGGAATTATACATCCATCTGGTTCCTGGTTCCCTGTTACCATCCTATGATGGGGAAAATGGAGAATTCCGTCTTGGAAGTCAGCGTTATAAGCTTGATATTCCGGTTGAGCAGGAGATCATGAAGCTGGACCGGAATCATGTTGTAAAGACCGGTTTTGCATTTTTGAATTCGCCCTACCTGTGGGGTGGTAGGAGTCCTTTTGGCATTGACAGTCCGGGATTAATCCAGATTGTATGGAAGATCCACGGAGTCTGCCTTCCAAGGGAAGTGGATCAGCAGATTACTTACGGATCAACAGTAAACTTTATTGAAGAGGCAGAACCGGGTGATTTGGCCTTTTTTGACAATGAAGGGGGGAAAATTGCACATGCTGGGATTATAGTTGATAAGAACAGTATCCTGCATGCATCTGGAAGTGTCAGAATTGATGCAGTCGATCATCAGGGAATATACAGGGAAGATACCGGTGAATATACACACAGGCTCCGCGTAATAAAAAATGTCATAGATCCTTAACGATCTGCTGTAAAAAATAACCTTATTCTTTCAGCCAGAGAACGGTGAATGGCCTTATCCGTTATTTGGAGAATAGCTCCTGGAAGAAGTACCAGGTCATTACACCTGAGGTGGCAAGTTTCAATCCTATCCCCAGTGCAAATCCGACGAGTGAACCAAAACCGGCTTTCAGTGATTTATTAAAATCCTTACCTTTTAATGATTCAGCGATAATTGCCCCTACCAATGGACCAATAATAATTCCAATGGGTGGCAAGACGAATATCCCAAGAAACAAACCTATTGTAGCACCCCAGATTCCTGCTTTTGACCCTCCAAATCTTTTTGTTCCCCAAAGGGGTACGATGTAATCCAGGATGGTTACTATGATTGCCACACATGCCATTAACACAAGGAATGTTACACTGAATTCAGCAAATCGTGTGAAATGCAGGACAAGCAATCCGATGTAACTCAGTGGAGGACCGGGAATGACAGGCAAGATGCAACCGATTAAACCGATCAGGATAAAAATGATGGATAAGATCAATAGAAACCAGTCGAGCATGGAAGTTCAAGATAAAAGTAAAAAGTAACCTGCCTGCCGGCAGACAGGAAAGTAAAAAGTAAAGTTAACAATTAACTTGATCTTAAAGTAACAGGATTAAGGCGGCTACAGGGATGATAAGACCCAGAGCGGTCATCCACCATCCCCTGCCGGCAATTCCGTTTTTCCCACGGATTATCAACAGACCGGTGATAGTAATAAGGATAAGAGCCACACAGAAGATATCAGAGAACCAGGTCCACCATCGAATCGGGTTATAGTGCAGGAAATTGACCTGGTGAAAAAGCGGTCTTCTTCTGATCTTTTCAACCAATCCGTTGCCCGATTTCAGGTTTATATACACCGATCCGCCTGCAATGAAAACTTTCAGCTGGTCGTCAGCAGGGAAATAGTGTTTTTTGTATGTTTCTATCTCCCCAAGTTGTTCCAAAAGATTAATGACGGCTGCTTCAGTTAATTCCTCTCTGGTGTAGGATTTATCAAGCTGAATTTCTTTTGTATGGATGATGTAGTTTGGATTCCAATCCTTGATATGATTAAGGGCGATGCCTGATAAGGCATATATAATGGTCATTCCAGTAAAAAAATAACTCAGATCCCGGTGTACAACCCGGTTCCATTTTCTCCACCTGATCTTCACCTGTTGGTCTCTTTAAATGATACAGCTCCAAAGCTTCAGTTGTTAATGGTAGCTTTGAGTGCTATACTGTATTTTACTTTTTTGCAAATTCGATGCATTCAATTGAGTAGAAAGCAATATGGTCTTTCCCGCTCTCTTCCAGTTGTTTTCTATAGCTGCTGATTTGCTGCATATCGCCCACATGAAGTCCCTGGTCTGCCATCTCACCGTGTTGGGTTTGTGCATGTCCTTCTTCCATGGTATCATGCTTTGAAGTCAGTTCCTCTTCCCATTTTGCAAGATAGTCTTCATCGATAACCAGTTCCTGAAAAATCCCCGTAACCTGCAATTCACTCCCTTCAAGTTCCACATCAAAAGTCGGAATGTTTTTACCAACCGTTATTTTGATCCTTTCTTTATTCTCAGGATCAACCAGGAACATTTTTTTACCGGTTTCCCGGCAAACGTGATCGATAATTCCGGTTACAAGTACGGATTTGTCAACATATTTCTCCCTGTTCTCCATCAGTTCTGACAGGGCTACTTCCAGTATCTCGTCTTTGTTTTCATCCTGACCTGTTTTATTGCCTGTATTGCAGGCAAACAGGATAGTCAGAGTAATAAATCCGAATGCAAATTTTTTATTCATTTCGTCTGTAGGTTTTGGTTCGTAAATGGATTGAAACCGCAAAGATAAGATAATAATCAAATGGTAATGCTCGAATCCTGATATACAGCCCCTTTCGTATATGTTCTAAACCTTCTGTTTATCAGGCAGATAGTCATCGATATGATAAATATCATACTGTAAGGGGACTAATTTATTTCAATTGACAGGAGGTACAACCGGCAGAGCAGATCATCTGCATATTCTCCTTTTTTGATTTTCGAAAGAGTTTGTATGCCTGGATCAGGGAATAGGATACTGCGGCAGTGACAATGACGAGCGTTATAATATCCTGGATCATTTCAATATCGTATTAAACCAGCAGATTACCAACCTGGTAAACAATGAAAGCCAATAGCCATGCCAGGCCGGTAGTATAGGCTATGGTGAACAGGGCCCATTTCCAACTCCCGGTTTCATTTCGTATTGCGGCAATTACTGCAATACAGGGGAAATAGGTAAGAATAAAGATCATAAAAGCGAGGGCCACCACCGGGGTAAAGGTAGTTTCATCGTGATTTTTATTTTGTTGAACGGATGAATTTCGCAAAACATTCATCAGTGATTCATGTTTGTCATCATTCTGGGAATTAGCCTGGTAGAGTATTCCCATGGTGCTTACCACAATCTCCTTGGCAGCGATTCCGGACAGGAGGCTTACACCCATTTTCCAGTCGAATCCGATTGGTTTCAGGGCAGGTTCAATGAATTTACCAATTTGTCCTATGTATGAGTTTTCATGCCGTTCGGCTTCTTTTTTCAGACTGATTTGCTGTATTTGCATCTCCCTTTCCTCGTCCAGGGTCTTTTTTCCTGATCCATTTTCCGGTGAAAGAAGGGATGATCTTTCGGCAAACCGGTTATTGATTTCCGACAGTACCTGTTCATAATTAACGGAATAATCCACAACTCTCGGGTAATAGCCTAGTGCCCATATTATGACAGATGCAACGAGTATTATCCCGCCCATTTTTTTCAGGTATTGAGCCCCCTTTTGCCACATGTGTACAACTATTGTGCGAAATGAGGGAGCGCGATAGGGAGGAAGTTCCATGACAAATGGGATCTCCTCGCTTCTGAAAATTGTTTTTTTAAATGTAATAGCCACCAGGGTTGCGAGAACAATACCAATAAAATAGATAAGGAAGAGCATTAATCCCGGATGCCCTGGGAAAAAAGCCCCGATGAGCAGAATGTATACCGGTAATCGGGCACTGCATGACATGAAGGGGTTGATCAGGATGGTAAGGATCCTGTTGTTGCGGTTCTCTATAGTACGGGTTGCCATGATTGCAGGGACATTGCAACCAAATCCCATTAAGAGAGGGATAAACGATTTTCCATGGAGGCCGATTTTATGCATGACTTTATCCATGATGAACGCTGCCCTTGACATGTACCCGGTATCTTCCATCAGGGATATGAAGAAGAAGAGGATCAGGATATTGGGAAGGAATATAATGACACTTCCTACCCCTTCGATAATCCCATGTATGATCAGGTTCTTAAATGACCCTTCCATCATGGATGCTTCGAGCCATCCGGAAAGCAAATTGATTCCGGAATCCAGCCAGTCCATAGGATATTGCCCCAATTCAAAGGTTGAGAAGAACATGACAAACATAAAAAAGAGAAAAATCGGGTATCCGAAAAGACGGTGTGTCATGAACGAATCAACTGCTTCGGTTTTGTCCATACGGGATACACCACCAACAAAGGTTTCTTTAAGTGCACCAGAGATAAATCCATACCGGGCACCCCTGATCAATGTATCGCTCTCTTCATTATACATCTGTTCAAGCCTGCTCATTTCCAACTGAGTACACGTCTTTATTTTTTCATGGTTGCTTAATACGGAAAGGGTGAAATTGATGGATTCATCTTTTTCAAGAAGCCTGACAGCATAGAACCGGGAAGATAACGTGATGAATCGTTCCTGATTTTGCCGAATCTCTTCTTCTATTTTCCGGATCGATGTTTCAACGGTTTTTCCGTAGTTGATATGAATCCGTCTGTATGGTTTATTCTCTTCATATACGTCAATCACACTCTGAAACAACTCTTTAATACCATATCCTTTGGTGCTGATGGTGGGTATTATTGGAATCCCGATCATTTTCGCCAGCGAATGGTAATCGAATTTATCCCCCTTATTAATCATTTTGTCATGCATGTTCAATGCAATGACCATTTTTACATCCATATCGATCAGTTGGGTGGTGAGGTAAAGATCTCTTTCCAGGTTTTCACTGTTGAGAACATTGATTACCACATCTGGCATTTCCCCTAAAATGTATTTTCTTACATTGAACTCTTCAGGTGTATTGGCGGAAAGGGAAAAGATACCGGGGAGTTCTACAATATTGAATTCATACCCATCCTGTTCGATAATGACAGATCCAGATTCAAGGGGCACATCAGGATTATTGGCGACCTGCTGATTCGTATGGAATGCATGCTGCAAAAGCGTTGTTTTCCCTGACTGGGGGTTTCCAACAAGTGCTATAGTCAGTAATTTACTCTTCGCTTGTTCTGCTTCCTGCAAATTTTTCCCTGGCATGGGAACTGTTTCATTATTTTGAAATTCTGAGCTATCCATGGAATGATTTTTATGATTCCCTGCCTTTCCGGTAACGGGCTGTAAACCTACTAATCATTCCTTTTCCCGACAATACCATTATGTGGGTATTTTTATGGGTTAATTTTGTGCTGTTGAAAAGATGGAGAAGTACAGGTAGAATCAAGTAAGGATTAGATGTAGGTTCCTATCATGGGAGCATGAGGTAGTGATAAGAAGGGAGCTATGATAACTATACTATGCTCATTGAAGGGTATTTATTCAATGGATCACGTTACGCCGGGTATAGCTGAATTCAACGATTCAGTTTTTAAGGGGATAGGGTGTTATCAGAAGCCTGAATTGGATTAGCTTTTATCTTCCAGGTCTTCAAAATCAACATCGGTATAGGTCTCAGCCAATTCTTCATCAATTTTGGTTTCAACCTTTGTTTCATCCGCTTTCTCCTGGGATGTAATTTCCTCCTTCTCGATGATCTCAGGCCTGTTTTCCTGTATGTATTCAATTATTTCTGCCAGGCCATCTGAGAATTTATCAAAATCTTCCTTGTAGAGGAAAATCTTATGTTTCTCATAGTAGAATCGGCCATCACGGTTAAATCTTTTCTTGCTCTCCGTAATGGTCAGGTAGTAATCATTTCGTCTGGTCGCTTTGACATCAAAAAAATAGGTTCTTTTTCCTGCACGAACAACTTTCGAAAAAATTTCTTCCCTCTCAGTATTGTTAGGAGCATCATTCGTGTCTTTCTCCTCTTTTTTCTCCAGTTCTTCTTTTTTTTCAGATCCGTCTTCCATCTTTCTTTGTTTTGTTAGGGATGATTTAACATTCAAATGTATAAAATAATTTTAAAACGCACATAGATAAAGTAAATTTATAGCTAATGGATGCCGATGAATCCTGAGATTGTTAAAGTAAGCGCTTTGATGGGGTGGAAAAATAGCTTACATTTGTGCAAAAGAGGTTATTACCGGTTCTTTATCCGCAAAAGGGGCGGATGCGGGTCAAATTTCTTGCCCCCTTGGTGGGGTGACAATGAGTTCCATTTGATACCCCATCTGTTTCAGGTGGGATTGTTCATTATCATGCTTAGCAGGAGAATACTACGCATAAAAATATTACAGTCGCTTTATGCATATTATAAGGCAGGGGAAGAGTCAGTAACCAATGCTGAAAAACAACTTTTTTTCAGTATCCGGAAGACCTATGATCTGTATCATTACCTGCTTTTATTGATCGTAGAGATCGTCCGTTTTCTTGAATCACGCATCGAACTTGCCAGGAATAAGAAGATACCTACTTTTGATGATCTTCATCCGAATACACGCTTCGTTGATAACAGGCTTGTCAAACAGATCAGTGGTAATACTCAGCTAAAATCCTATCTTAAGGAGATCAAACTCAGCTGGGTTAACTACCCCGAATTGATCAGGGGGCTGAGCAAAAAGATTGATGAATCGGAGGATTACGTTGCGTATATGTCACAGGAAGATGTTGATTATGAAGACGATAAGAAAGTAATCTCAAAGATATTCTCGACGATGATCATTTTTTCCGAGGAGTTGTACCAAAACCTTGAGGAGCAAAGTATTTTTTGGAACGATGATGTTGAATTTGCGATAAGCATGATCATTAAAACGGTAAAAAAGTTTACTGAAGATTCAGGACCAGATACTCCGTTGATGCCCATGTATCGAAATAATGACGATAAACAGTTTGTAAAAAGGTTATTTCGAAAGGCTATTGCAAACGGGGATGACTATATTGCCCTGATTGGAAAATATACAAAAAACTGGGAGATCGAACGAATCGCATTCATGGATATCCTGGTTATGCAACTCGGTATTGCTGAGATCGTTGAGTTCGAAGACATCCCGACTAAGGTCAGCTTCAACGAGTACCTTGAAATTTCAAAATATTACAGTACACCAAAAAGCAGTTATTTTATCAATGGAATTCTTGATAAGATCATTCATGAACTGAAGACGGAGAAGATTATCGTTAAGAAAGGCAGAGGATTAGTTGGAGAGGAGAATGAAAACAAGAATCCGGTTTGATCAAATGGTAAAATTGTTCTTAATTTGCATGAAAATTATTCGGGCTATGAAAATAGAAGCTTTTATTATCCTGGTGATCTTTGTTACCACGGTTGGGCTTGTATCCTGCAAACGCACTTCCGGTTCCGGTAAAACGAACAGTCAGGTATTAAACGAGCTGCGTAATGATGAAGGAAAACCCGTTATCAAATTTACAGTTGAATCGTATGACTTCGGTGACATTGCTGTGGGGGAAAATGTTTCTTATACATTCACCTATACCAATGAGGGAGATGCGAATCTTGTAATTCTTTCTGCCACAGCCAGTTGTGGTTGTACTGTGCCCAAATGGAACAAAGATCCTTTGCCACCCGGAAAAGAGGGATACGTTGAAGTTGTATTTGACAGTTCGGGCAGAAGTGGAAAACAGATAAAAAACATTGCCATCCGATCCAACAGTGATCCCGCAGTAAAGGTGCTTCAAATACAGGCAAACATCGTTGAATCAAATAATTAATTTAATACATAAAGCTAATGAACATATTATTGTCAGTAATTTTAATGGCTCCGGCCGGTGAAGGACAAAGTCCTTATATGTCCTTTGTATTTCTCCTGTTAATTATCGTTGTTTTTTATTTTTTTATGATTCGCCCGCAGGTTAGAAAGCAGAAAGAACTTCGTACCTACAGAGAAGGGCTGCAAAAGGGTGATAAGATTATAACAACCGGTGGAATATATGGAAAGATTGTGGATGTTAAGGATGGTGTTGTTTTAGTCGAAGTGGCTGATAATGTGAGACTCAGGGTAGACAAGAGTGCCATTGTAAAGGATTCAACAGATTTATCAAGACAGAAATAACCCTGGTCTGCACATTTGATCCAGCTTATCATTACACCCATGTAACCAATCTTTTTTAATCGATGGATCGTGGAAAGTGATTCTGAAAATAGGAACATTTCATTCTTTAAGAACGTAAGAATTAAGTTTGATCGGAAACTTCTGATCTTTCTGTTTTTTCTTCTTCTTTCCACTATCTTATGGTTACTGAATGAATTGAGTAAAAATTCAAGCACAACCATAACCTGCCCGGTTAAGTATATTAACCTGCCAAAGGATAAAGTGCTGGTAAAGGAGTTGCCATCCAGGTTTGAATTGACTATTGAAGCTCCGGGTTATACCCTGTTGAAATATAAGGTTAGTAACCGATTGTTACCCCTTATATTTGATCTCAATCAGTATGGTTTTACCATCATGGGGAATTCCAGCGCTCAGAAATTTTTTATTCTGACTTCAAGAGTCAGGACAGGAATAGCAAGGCAGCTAAGGTCAGATGTACAGTTACTTAACATTTCTCCGGATAGTATTATTTTTGAATTTGGCGAAATTGTTCAGAAGAGGGTACCTGTGGTTCCGGATCTGTCGATTCAATACGCCAAGCAATTCATGCTGACCGGTGAGATTACCATTGATCCCGATACGATTATGGTATCGGGACCGGATCTGATAATTGATACTATACAGCAGGTTTATACACGAAAGGAATTGATCTCCGGTGTAGACCAGTTGATTACGCATAGTATCAACCTGGAGGAGATAAAAAACGTCACCTATTCCACAAAGAAGGTAACCATTACTATTCCCGTTGAGCAATATACAGAAGCGCTTCTTGACATTCCGATTGAGACGGTTCATGTCCCTGATAGTCTGATACTGAAGACCTTTCCCGGGTCTGTAACATTAACCTGTAATGTTAGTTTATCCAACTACGAAAAGCTTACTACTCATCAATTCAGGGCAGTTGTTGATTATGAGGCGATTGAAAAAAAACTAGGCAACAAACTCAAAGTAACCATTGTAAAAGCTCCTGAATATGTGCGATCGATCCGCTTTCATCCGGTCAATGTCGAATTTATTATTGAGAAATAATGCTTAAGATCGGTTTGACAGGAGGGATCGGTAGTGGGAAATCCCTTGTTTGTAAAATCTTTTCCACTCTTGGCGTACCTGTGTTTCATTCAGATGAGGTTTCCAGGGATCTTATGGATCATGATACGGAAATTATCAGAAAGGTTACCGGGATTTTTGGAAAGGGGATCTACCGGAATGGGATCCTGGACAGGAAAAGACTTTCAGAAGCTGTTTTTACGGATAGAAAAGCCCTGGAAAAACTGAATGCGATAATCCATCCTGCTGTTTTGGAGGCTTTTAACAGGTGGCTGACGGATTGTAGTAATCCCCCATATATCATTAAAGAGTCTGCTATAATTTTTGAAAGCGGTACTGACAAAGGACTTGATTATGTGATTATGGTTTCAGCTCCTGAAGCTTTGCGAATCTCACGTGTGATGGAACGAGCCGGCACATCGAGAGCAGAGGTTCTACGCAGAATGAGAAACCAGATGAATGATGCGGAACGATCAGCCCGATCGGATGAAATAGTTAACAACGACGATCATCAGCTGGTTATTCCGCAGGTACTTGAATTGCATAAAAAATTCACAGAACTCTCCGGTTAACCTGACTTTTTTATAGATTTGAAGTGTTGAATTGAGAAAGGATGAAACAGTGTGAAGCTGGAGTATTGGAAAAACATTCAATAATAGATAGATAGCATGGGTAAATTCGCAAAATGGATTGGAGGAGGATTGGGATGGGCCTTCCTTGGGCCAATTGGCGGATTAATTGGTTTTGCCCTGGGTTCACTTTTTGATAATGTTCCCAGTCAGCAAATGGTAACCGGAGATAGAAGAACGACCTCCGGTGCGTTTGCTATGAGTTTACTGGTTCTGGTCGCAGCAGTCATGAAAGCCGACGGTAAAATTCTTCGGTCAGAACTGGATTACGTGAAGAAATTCTTCCTTCAGAATTTTGGGGCGGATACTTCAGGGGAAGCCATCGTGATGCTTCGGGATCTTTTAAAGAAACAGATCCCGGTTCAGGATGTTTGTCGCCAGATCCGGCAGAACCTGGATTATTCCGCACGGTTACAGTTATTGCATTTTCTTTTTGGAATTGCCAAAGCAGACGGACAGGTACATGCTTCAGAGGAACGAACCATTGAACTGCTTGCCGGTTACCTGGGTATTTCTTTAAAAGATATAGAATCGATAAAATCCATGTTCGTTCCACAAACCGATTCTGCCTATAAAATTCTTGAAATTGATAGAGGTGCTACTGATGAAGAGGTGAAAAAGGCATACCGGAAAATGGCAAAAAAATACCATCCGGATAAGGTTAGCCACCTTGGTGAAGATTTCCAGAAGGCTGCCAACGATAAATTCAAGAAAGTAAATGAAGCATACGAAACGATAAAACGGGAAAGAAAGATTGCCTGATCGGATGAGATTTTTTTAACATATGAAATTATGAAACTAAAGGATATTTTAGCTATTTCTGGTTATCCGGGACTCTTTAAATTTGTTTCCCAGGGTAGAAATGCCATCATTGTTGAGAATTTAGAAACCAAGAAGCGCATGAGTGCATTTGGTTCTGAACGGATCACCTCGCTGGAGGATATCTCGGTCTATACCGATGAAGAAGACCTGCCGCTTGTTGATGTGTTTAAAAAGATTTTTGAAAAGGAGGGGAATAAACCAACCATTGATCCCAAATCCCCACCGGAGAAACTGAAAGACTATTTTTCTGAAATTATTCCTGGCTATGACAGGGATCGTGTATATACTTCGGATATTAAGAAAATTTTGACATGGTATAACCTGATGCATAGACTGAAGATGGTGAAGTTTGACGAGGAGGAGGAAAAGGAGGGAAAAGAGCAGGTATCGAAAGAGAAAAAGGCGGGTGATTCGGTGTCTGCTACCGAAAAAAAAGCCCCGGGAAGTAAAACGGCAGACCAGGCAAAAAAACCCTCCGGAAGTAAAACGGCAGGTCAAACAAAAAAAACCTCCGGAAGTAAAGTGCTAAACCAGTCAAAAAAAGCCGTAAAGAAAGGAACATCCGGAAAGTAACATTCCCATACCATGAAACCTGACCAAATTAAACCGGCACCAAAACGCATCTTTCTGCCGGACAGTCTCCGTGTTGAGTCGTGGAAGTCAGTAGAGCCATACTTTCTAAAACTAACTGAACGGTCAATACATTCTGCCGGATCGTTAAAAAAATGGCTTCTTGACCGGAGCGAATTGGAAGCATTTCTTGAAGAGGAACTGGCATGGCGTTACATTCGAATGAATTGCGACACAATGGATGAGGGTCTTGCCGATCGTTTTAACCGATTTGTAACAGAAATTGAACCTCATATTTCCACCTATTCCAATATTCTGGACAGGAAGTTTATCGAATCGCCATACCTGAAGGATCTGGATCAGCAGAAATACCTGATCCCAATACGGGCAGCAAAAAACAGGATAGCGATCTTCCGGGAGGAAAATGTTCCGTTGTTAGCCAGGCTTCAGGTTGAGGAACAGGAATACGGGAGGATTCTTTCAAAGATGACAGTAACTTACCGGGGCAAGGAATTGACACTTCAGATGGCAGGGAATTACCTGAAGGAGGTGGATCGTGAGACCAGAATGAGCGTTTACAGGTTGATCAGCGAAAGAAGGGGTAAGGATTCCTCAGCGCTTCAGGATCTTTTTTCAAGACTGATACAGACAAGGGATCAGGTAGCCAGAAATGCTGGTTTTAAAAATTTCAGGGATTATAAATTTACTGAACTTGGCCGTTTCGATTACAGCGTTAACGATTGTGAGAGGTTTCATGAATCGATATCAGATGAGGTGGTCCCGCTCGTAAGAACCATACTCGATAAGAGAAGGGAATGTTTGGGCTTGCCGGAGCTGCGTCCATGGGATCTGGATGTGGACCCGGATCGGAAACCTCCCCTGAAACCATTCAATACTGTTGGTGAATTGATTCATCGTTCGGTCCAGTGCCTCAGCCGGGTAAAACCTGCTTATGGTGATTACCTTCATTCCATGGGACAAATTGGATTTCTTGATCTGAGTTCCAGAAAAGGAAAAGCACCCGGAGGATTCAACTATCCGTTATATGAAAGCAATATCCCGTTTATATTTATGAATGCCACGGGTAATCTCCGGGACATTGAGACCATAATGCATGAGAGTGGGCATGCCATTCATTCCTTTTTATCTAAAGAGTTGGAGATCATTGATTTTAAGAACCTCCCTGCAGAAGTGGCTGAATTGGCTTCCATGACCATGGAGTTATTAAGCATGGATTACTGGGATGCTTTTTTTAGCAGTGAAGGGGAATGTAAACGGGCTAAGAGGAGCCAGCTTGAGGGAATCATCATGATTCTGCCATGGATAGCATCCATTGATAAATTTCAACACTGGATATACCTTAATCCAAACCATTCGGATGATGAACGGAACAGCAAATGGATTGAAATACTGGATCAGTTTGAAACAGGCCAGGTGGACTGGTCGGGATTTGAGAAACCGAGAGCGTTTTCATGGCAGAAACAGCTTCATCTGTTTGAAAGTCCCTTTTATTACATTGAATATGGAATAGCACAGCTTGGGGCAATAGCGATCTGGAAGCAATACAGACAGAACGCGAAAAAGGCTCTTGCCCGGTACGAAAAAGCGTTACAACTTGGCTATTCTGTTACCATTCCGGAGATCTATCGCAATGCAGGGATTGATTTTAATTTCTCGAAGGAGTACGTCCGGGAGTTGATGAAATTCGTATCGGATGAACTGGAGAATTCTATCGTTAACGTTAGCGGTTAATGCAACGCTTTCTTTGCTTCTTCCCATAAGGTATCCATCTCATCGGCACTGAGTTCCCTGAGTGTTTTGTCGTTTTGTTGAGCTGCGTTTTCCAGGTAATTAAAGCGTTCAATGAATTTGATGTTTGTTTTTTCCAGCGCATTTTCCGGATCAATCCCATAAAGCCGGGCAGCATTGATGATTGTAAAAAACAGATCGCCGAATTCCTCCTCAATGTTCTGGTAGTTTTCCGGGTTGTTAACCCGAATCCCTTTTGTTTTTCTTAATTCTTTTTGTAGCTCACTGACCTCTTCATCCAGTTTTTCCCAGATCTGTTCTTTCACTTCCCAATCAAATCCCACTCCCCTGACTTTTTCCTGGATACGGTTGGCTTTAACTAATGCGGGCAATGATTTGGGAACACCTCCCAGAACCGTCCGGTTCCCCTGTCGAAGTTTTAACTCTTCCCAATTCTGCTTTACCTCATCTGCATTACTAACCTTCACATCACCAAAAATATGAGGATGTCTGTATACCAGTTTCTGGTTAATTGTTTCAATTACATCAAGGATATCAAAATCTCCCGTTTCAGAACCTATTTTCGAATAGAATACAACGTGCAGAAGAAGATCACCCAGCTCATCTTTCATATCCTCGGTCTCTTTTTTTAAAATGGCATCAGCCAGTTCGTAGGTTTCTTCGATGGTCAGTTTACGTAATGATTCAAAGGTTTGCTCTTTATCCCAGGGACACTCTGCTCTTAAGCGGTCCATGATTGTCAGCAGTTCTCCAAATGCCTCTAATATTTTTTTCATTTCCTGGACTTATTGCTTTTTTGAGGTGTTTTTTTATCCTTGAAAGATATTCTGATGGAAGAACCCGGGCTCAGGTTCAGGAGGCTTGCTGCATTGCCGTTATTAATAGCAATTTCAAGCAGGTTCAGGGAATTGAACAGAGCCAGGATCTCCCCGGTGGAGGTTTCACCATATTTCTTATTCAGTTTGTTGATCAAGTAGTGATTGCTTGTCACCAGGATTTCGAATGGTCGTTTTTTGCCCACGCGATCGAACAGATCGCTGGTGATGTTGGTAATGGCATTCTGATAGGAATCGATGTAGATGACACTGCCGGTAATAACCGAATCGTCAATAGCTGCCCGTAAGGGGACACGTTTAAAAAGCTGGCCAAGTGGTTTCCCGAGTTCTGATATTTTTTTTCCTGCAGCGAGATGGCAAGCTGCTTTCGCAAATATAAAAAGGGATGGGAAGCTGGAATCTTCATTTTCCATTTTAATTTGTACGATTGCTTCCGGTTCCTTGTTGATGATCAGTCCGAATATTCCATTGTCGCAGCTGATAAAGTAATGGCCATCTGCTTTTACGGCAACGTAAGGACTCTCCGATGAAGAAACCGTGTTTACTGCAATCACATGGACACTTCCCTTTGGATAATGGTGGTAACAGTTTTTCAGGATGAATGCAGCATGCGCTATATTGAAATTGGGTATCTGATGTGAAATATCAATCAAAGTAATGCCGGGATCGAGACTAATTATTTTACCTTTAAGTGCCCCGAGGTAAAAATCATTCAAGTTCCAATCGGATGTGAGGGTAACAACTGGCATTGTTGCGAAAAACTTCAGTCAAAAGTTATTAATTCAGCGAAAAATCAGCTTACTTTGTACAGCTCAAAAATAATCATTATTATGGATTTATCGTGAATGAGAAGACCATATATTTGGAGTCAATTGACCCGGTAGAGCTATTCGGAGTAAACAACGTGAACCTTGACAGGATCAGGGGGTTCTTTCCAAAATTAAAATTTATTGCCAGGGGGAATGAACTCAAAGTGATTGGTGCTGAAGAAGAGATTGTTGATTTCGAAAAGAGCTTCGGTGTGATTATGGATTTCTACATTAGTTATAACCGGCTTGAGAAAGAGGATCTTGAACAGCTTCTGTTTGATCCGTCCCATCGGTTGCTGGCATCAAATGGTGATTTTAAGGAGCCTCTTGTATATGGAAGTGCCGGTAAGCCGATAT
>Ga0315537_1000337_pt1 | contig 35936 bp, 33 predicted proteins | sample SalMarSW160270MG_FD_203091 | JGI IMG/M metagenome (GOLD analysis project Ga0315537, IMG submission 203091) | Salt marsh sediment microbial communities from the Plum Island Ecosystem LTER, Massachusetts, United States - Salt Marsh Sediment SW1602-70 ... | reverse complement strand
TGATGAAAGATATTATTTATGGCAGGGAAGATATGACAATTAATATGTTTTACCTTCCTGCCATAAATAAAAGTTCGAAAAAACGTTCGCCCTCCCCCGACAGGACTCGAACCTGTGACATGATGATTAACAGTCATCCGCTCTACCAACTGAGCTACAGGGGAATGTGTGATTCTACCAATATTGAAATTTACCCAAATTGCACCGAGAGTCAAGTTAAAACATGATAAGGTACTACTCGACATTCACCTCATAAATACATATAATGAAAAATAGGTATGCATAAAAAAATCCTCATTACAACTCTACTCCTCCTGCTCATCGCCCCGTCATTGGGGTTTTCTGTGTTCCGGGAGAACTGGCCGACCTACATGGGGAATCAGTATCTCACCGGGAACAACGACGGCATCATCCCTGAGGGCGACAATGTTTTGTGGAAGTTCAATGTGAAGGGGCGGTTGTACAATCCCGTGGGCATCAATGGGCGGGTGTACGTGGTTTCAACTGACAAAAACCTCTACTGCCTCGATATGAAGGACGGGTCGGTTGTTTGGAAGTTCCAGGCGGAGGGGGCGCTCACGCGCATGGTGGTGGTGTACAAGGGACGGGTGTATCTCCCCGCGGGGAGGTTTTTGTACTGCCTGGATGAAAAAACCGGAAAGGTATTGTGGGGCAGGCGGGATCCGAGTATCGGGTTTTATGGGACACCCACGATCACAGAGGGAAAGATATTCTACGGCAACCGCAAGGGGTTTTTCTGCAGGGAGCTTCAAAACGGGCATCTCGTATGGGAGAACAATCATGTTTATACGTACGGCGGGTTCCCTTCGTACTGGAACGGGATGGTCTATACGGTTTCAAAGGAATTTCAGAAGGAGAGCGCGTTTCTCTACGCCCTGAATGAAGCAGACGGCACAATACAGTGGTCGGTAGCCCTGCCGAACGTGTCGAACATTTACTCGCCCGTCGTATACGACGGGAAGATATATCTCGCCTATGGGAACCAGATCGCAGTTTTCGACGGGCAGAATGGCGAACAAATACTTCAGAAGTTTTTCGGCTCGCAGGTTGCTTCGCATCCCGTTTTTTCTCAGGGTGTTTTGTACCTCTCACTCATGGAGGGCACGATTGTCAAGATCGATCCCGACACGGGGAACTGGGGGCCTCTTTTCAACGCGCCATACGGGACGCAGTTCGCCGCGGTAGGAAGCTACCTGTTCATACCGATTAAGGATGCATCGGGCGGTTTTGCAATTGTGGACGCGGCAAGCGGAAAAACGGTGGACCGGGTAACGAGCAGGGAGGGCGAGCCGTCCGCGCTCACGGTTTCAAGTGGTATCACTCTTGTTCCTTCGACGGATACGCTCGTGGCGTTCGGAAACGGCAAATTCCTGGGAACGGTCAGTGCTATTTATGAAGAGCCTGGCGCCGGGATAAAAGAAACGGCTCGAGAAGAGACGAGTGCCACCATGCGCGAGGCGGTACCCGGGAAAGTCGAAACGGGCCCGTCCCAGCAAAGACCTGAAGGCGGCGAAACAGGCGGAATCGTCGGAGGTCCGGCAACCGGAAGAAAGGCTAAGGAAGCGCTCACAGAAGGACCGGCAGCCGAACCCGGGGGTGGAGAAGCACTTGCAGCAGGGCAGAAGCCCGAACCCGGGGCCGAGAAAACACTTGTAGAAGGACAGACAGCCGAAGTGGAGGGTAAACAACCATCCGCTGCGCCCGCAAAACCCGCGGAAGGTATAAGCACGAAACCCGAAACAGCGACCATCAGGGGCGAGGTTCGGGAAAAGTACACGGGACGGCCTTTGAGTGGCACTGTTGAGGCAACAACGAAACGTGAAGACGGTGCCGTCGAGAGAAGGGAGAAGGAATTCAGCGGCGGCAGTTTTGAAATCGAAGTGCCGAAAAAGGGCTTTTCCGACCTCATCATATCATCGAGCGGGTACACCTTCGAAACCATCACGCTTCCCGATGAGAAGGCGATCGACGACCTGTCGACAGAGCCGCTCGAGATATCCCTTTCACGGGCCGAAACGGGCCAGAAGCTCACGGTGGGGAGCATACACTACCGGACGGGGAACGCGAACCTGGAGCCGAACTCGATACCGACGCTGCAGAACCTCCTGCAGATGATGCAGGAAAATCCCTCTATACGAATCACGATAGCCGGGCACACCGATTCGACGGGCGACAGCGCATTCAACATGAAGCTTTCGAAGATGCGGGCGAACTCGGTGGCCGACTGGCTCATCAAGAACGGTGTTTCATCGACCAGGCTCAACACGACCGGGTACGGGGATACAAAACCGGTTGCCTCGAACGATACCGAAGAGGGCAGGCGAAAAAACAGGAGAACGGAGATCACGATTCTTGAATAGATTCTGTAACTCGTGCGTGCTTTCGGTATGCACCAGGCACCCATGAGGTCGTACAAAAGAAGAGGTGTTTGCCCGGAATAAATTCCTGCACGAAACCGGCCTGTACGAGGTGGATAAAATGCGCGGAGAACGGCGTTTGTTTGTTACGGTTGCTGCAATTGCCGCGATGGGACTTCTTACCTACTGGTTATACAGGCGGTTTCACGTGGTTTTTTTCTTTCTTTTTCTTCCGCTCGGGGGCCTTGGCGGATCGTTTATCGCCGGCATATTCGGGAAAAACCGCGGGCGGCAGATGAAGGAGTACGACGAGCACAACTACACGGTCGAGACCGAAAACTACGATGAAGACTCCGGGGATGATACGGGGCAAGGCCGACCGGGCTGACGAACGATCGTGGGCAGCAGGCCAGGCAAACGGATGCATTTCGGCCGACACGCCGTGGCAAACCTGCTGCCGGGCAAGGGGCTTTCACAACCCGAAAGCCCGGGCGAAAAACATCCTCCATACAATACGGCTAGCGGTCTATACCGTTCATCTTCTCGAATACGAGGGCAAGGGCGTGTGTCCCCTGCTTCCCCAACCCGAGGGCCTTCGCCGACAGGTAGAACTGATGCGCCAGGGAAAGCCCCGGCAGGCACAGGTTCATCCTCTTCGCCTCGTCGAGCGCGATGCCCATGTCCTTTATAAAGTGCTCGATAAAAAAGCCCGGGTCGAAATTCCTGGCGATGATGCGCGGCCCCAGGTTGTTGATGGTCCAGCTCCCTGCGGCGCCGCTTCCGATCGCCCCGATGACCTGCTCCATGTCGAGCCCGGCCCTGTACGCGTAGAGGAGGCACTCCACCGCCCCGATCATGGTCGTGGCTATGTGTATCTGGTTTACCATCTTCGTATGCTGGCCGCTGCCCGCCCCCCCCATGTAGGTGATGTTTTTGCCCATGAGCTGAAACAACGGTAAAACGGCTTCGAAGACCTGCCTGTCGCCGCCGCACATGATCGAAAGCGCCGCATCCCGCGCTCCGATATCGCCGCCTGAAACAGGCGCATCGAGCGAGCGGAGTCCCCGCTTATTTGCCTCATCGTATATCCGCTTCGCCAGGTTCGGGCTGCTGGTGGTCATGTCGACCACTATACCGCCCTTATTCAGGCCTTCCAGCACGCCGCCGGGCCCGAGAATGACCGCCTCGACGTCGTGTGGGTAGGACACCATGGTGAATACGATTTCAGACTGCGCCGCAACAGCCCGCGGCGTTTTGCGCCAGGCCGCCCCTTTTAGTATGAGGCCTTCAGCCTTCGACTTCGTTCTCGTTGTGAGGGACATTGTATGCCCGCCGTCCATGATGTGCCCGCACATCGGGTATCCCATCACGCCGGTCCCGATCCATCCAATCCGCAACTTTTCCATTTTTATTCCTCCGCGAAATACGTATGATGTCCCCTTAATTATAACGAAAAATATTGGGGCGCGTCCGCAATTTCATTGTTATTTCGCTGTTATTTCTATTGAAACTGCTATATATTTTTGCTATTATGATGCTATAAAAGGTACTGAGAAAAGCAGTGAATGCAATTCCTATACACCTGTATGTAAAGGGTCTCAGTGAAGACGCCTGCCTCGAGGCCGCCCGGTACGCGGCCGAAAACTCCGTTTCAGCGGTGTGGATCGATGTATCAGACCGCGGTTCGGTCGATCGGTGTGGTACGTTCGCATCCGAAACCCCGCTTTCGGTAATCGCCGCCGTACACGATACGTCCATGATCGGCGAGGTGCTGGATGCGGGAGTGTCCGGTATTGCCCTGCGCCCTGCGGCAAGATCGGTGCTGATCGAGTATAAAAAAAGGCTTCTTGAGAGGGATATCGATATATACCTTCTTGCAGATTGGCCCGATTGTATTTTGGACGGTGATCCGGGGGCGTTCTTCTCTTTCGTGAACGAGACCGTCGATGCAGTCGAGGCCCTGAAAAACGATGGCATCGACAACGTGTACGTGCATATCCACCACCCGAACCCGGTACTCCTCTTCAACGTGAACCGCTTTGTCAAAAAACGTTTCGGTACACAGCATGTGATATCAATGACGACCGATGCCGTTCGCGAGCAAAGCTTGATTCATAATTCCCTGTCGTTGGGCAGCCTGTTTCATGAGCGCATCGGGGATGTGCTCCTGATTTCCCATGGAGTCGATGCCGGGTATGGCGAGGGGGGACCGGGAAAGGATAAATACGTTGACAGCGAAAGCATAAGCAACGACAGCGAGAGAATCAGCAGCAGGCGCAGCCTCGAATCCCTACAGGAATCGATACTCTTTGCCATAAAGATTCTCGGCTCCTGCAAGCTCTTTCCCAAAGGGTACACCATCATCTCATGCCCGACCTGCGGCCGGTGCAGGCTCAACCTCCTTCATATCACCAGGGAGATCGACAACAGGATGAAGACGCTTGAAGAGCAGTTCAACCGCAAAGGGAAAAAGCTCGAGGATATCGGCGGGATTTCAGTCGCCGTGATGGGGTGCAACGTAAACGGCCCGGGCGAGGCCAGAAACGCCGACATTGGCATTGCGGGGCGGAACAACAAAACCGGAGTGCTCTTCAAAAACGGCAAACCCTTCAAATCCCTGCCGGAAAAGATGCTCGTCAGCGAGCTCATCAAGCATACCAGGGCCATTATCGAGCACAAGTTCGAGACTGTGTGAGATTTATTCATGATGGTTCTTCCATCCGTACGATTTTTCCCGTTTTCTGCTCACCTGTAATTCCCCCAATATAATAAATCAAACCGTTTCCGGGGTCCATACAAATATTATATTATTCTTATACTTTAAATAATACAGACCCGCTTATTTCTACTGTAGCATTCATATTTATGGTTTTATCCATTAGAATTCTGGCATTTTGTACCAGAATTTCGAATACAAACGACTATATTATACTACATTGCCGTAATATTACATACTTTAGGTAAAAACCATTAGGTAAGTGATAATTTTCAACTTCTAAGATTGACAAGTTTACTTACCTATATTTGATGGGATTTACGGTTTTGCCCAACGTTCAACCTCTATGCCGAGTGTATCTGCCTGAAACTGCATGAGAAAATCGCTCCTTGTTGCTCCTCCATCTACACGAAGCGACCGGGCTTTTACTCCTGAGTCAGCCTCCATCGCTTCGAGGACATCCCTGGTCTGATACGCAATAGACTCCATCGCACTCCGGGCTATGTGTTCTCTGCAAGGATCTCTTCATCCCAGGTAAGGGTATGGATATTTAATAGAAGCGTACGTGACGCATTTGAATAATCGGTGACATGATACTTGCCTTTACTGAGATTCCAGATGATCCAGGAATCGATATTTCCCATACAGATGTTATGATTCTCAATCTTTTTTTTTTGCGCCTTCAACGTTATCCATAATCCACATTATTTTTTTCGCAGAAAAATACGCATCGATAACGAGGCCGGTTTTCTTTTTTATGGAATTTTCGTAACCCTTCCTTTTCAAATCATCACAAATGCCTGTAGATCTTCGGCACTGCCAGCAGATTGAGTTATAAATTGGCCGTCCCGTATCCCTTTCCCAGAGGATGGTACTCTCCCGCTGATTTGTTATACCGATAGCAGCGATCTCTCTGGATTAACCTTCCCCTTCCTGCATGCTTCTTCCGTACAAGCGAGAACGGTCTGCCAGATATCATCCGGATCGTGCTCGACCCAACCTGGATGCGGATAAAACTGCCTGATCTCACGATAGCCATTGAATGGATCTCACCATCATGATTGAACAGTATAACGCGGGTACCTGTTGTTCCCTGATCGATGGCCATAATATACTTTTTGTTCATGGTTACTCCCCCGAAGTATTAGTCGGCTTTACGAGGACATTTTCGAGATCTATACCTGTGACATCCCTCACACCTCCATGCCATATCTGTTCTCTTATTTGAAGTTACTTAGAAGTGGTCTACGTACCTGACGGCATACATCCCTGGGGACCGAATATCATGAAGTAACTTCGCGAGAAGTTACTTAGAAGCATCTATCTGAAACGAAAAATATTATCTACAATCTCATCTCCCTTCCCCTCAAAAAATCAGCGGGTTTCGCAGGCGGATATAGATGTTTTCACCCTCTTTGAAATGCCGGCCTGCATCGGTTTGGGCCATGAGTGCCGTACCTTCGGCTCTAATCCCATAGATGAACCGGTCGCCGAGATAGGTTGCTATCTTCACCCGGGCAGGAATACTTCCGGGTAATTTCTTCTTTGAAAGCTCAACGTTGTGGTGCCTGACCATGATGGTGATGTTTTTCTTACCCGGACTTACTCTGCTCTCAATTTCAACAACGCTGCCGCCTATCCTTACAAAGCAGGCGCCGTTTTTTATATCCACCACTTCACCGGATATGAAGTTGGACTTTCCAATGAATGCGGCGACGAATTCGTCCCCGGGATTGTTGTATATCTCGTGCGGAGTGCCCACCTGCCTGGCGCGCCCTTCGTTCATGACCGCAATTCGTTTCGACATCACCATCGCTTCGCTCTGGTCATGCGTGACGTAGACGATGGTGACGCCGATCCTGTTCTGAAGCTCCTTCAGCTCAAAACGCATCTCCTCCCTGAGCTTGGCGTCCAGGTTCGAAAGCGGCTCATCCAGAAGGAGCACTTCAGGGTCCATTATCAGGGCCCGTCCCAGAGCGACTCTCTGCTGCTGGCCCCCGGAAAGCTCGTGGGGGTACCTCTTCTCGTAATCTTCGAGCTTCAGCAGACGAAGCACCTCACGGACGCGGGCCCGTACATCCCTGTCCGAAAGTCTCTTGATCTTGAGTGGGTATGCGACGTTGCCGAACACAGTCATATGCGGCCACACGGCATAGGATTGAAACACCATGCCAAGGCTTCTCTTTTCAGGCGGCACGAAGTGCTTCTGATCACCGGATGAAACGAGGCGATCCCCGATAAATATCTTTCCATCCATCACGTGGATAAAGCCTGCCACACAGCGAAGCAGTGTCGTCTTTCCACACCCGGACGGTCCGAGCAGGGTAAAAAACTCACCGTCGGCTATTTCTATCGAAAAATTCGATACCGCCGTGACGTCTCCGTACTTCTTCGTCACATTCTGAAGAACAACCCCCGCCATACCACACCTCAATTCGAATTATTCCTATAACTATCCAGATGTGAATCATCCGGCAGAACCGTCGCACTATCACGGCTTTCGGGTTTACCCTGGCCCACAGAATCGATCACACCGGGCTTATCCCCCCCCCGGAGGCCCTTCTCACAATAAGATTCAGTGTCAGCACCACAACGATGAGGATAAGCGCGAGGGCACTCGTTTCGAGCACGAGTCCCTCCTGCGTCATGTTGTACACCGTAACACCGATCGTCTCCCTCCCGGCCGAATAGAGCAGTATCGACAGGGTAAGCTCGGTGAGGGCCGGCATGAACACCAGAAACCATCCCGAAAATATGCCCGGTTTTATCAGGGGAATCAGTATATCCATCACTGCCTTTTTCTGCGACGCGCCTGATATTCTTGCGGCCTCGGCGAGCGAGGTATCGATCTGCTTGAACGACGCACTTATTGTGCGCATGGGAAAAATCATGAATCGGGCGATATAGGCGATCATGATTATCCATATGGTGTTGTAGATAGAAACACCGAGCACCGGCTTGATCCACGCGAGAATCATCGACAGCCCGATAACGGTACCCGGTATCGCGTAGGGGGCGCTTACGATATAGTCTATCAGCCTCCTGCCCCGCATCTCGGTATATCTGGCGGCATAGGTGAAAATGATTGAAAGAAAAACAGTGGTCGATGGTACAACCAGGGCGAGCATGAAGCTGTTTCTGAATGCACGCCACACAACCGGCACGCTGAACAAAACGTATTTGAAATTGCCCAGGGTGAAATTGCTCAATTTCGGCGAAAGACCGAGCGCCTTTGTGACCGAGGTCACTATTATGGCTGCAATCGGCGAAACGATGACAAAGAGTATAAAAAGCCAGATGAGAACCGCTGCAGGCATCCTGAACGCCCCGAGGTCAATTACCGAAAACCCGGATGCCTTGCCGGTGATGACGGCGAACTTTTCCCTGCGTGTTACGAAGTTCTGAACAAAAAGCCCGATAACGCCGATTGCGATCAACAGCATCGACATTGCGGACGCGAGGTTGAAGTTGTACTTGGTTCCGTAGCTTCCGATATAGAGGAATATCTTCGTGGTCAGTACGAGGTAGCCCTTCGGGATACCTAATATCGCCGGTATGCCGAACATCGAAGACGATGTCACAAACACGATAACCGCAGCGCCGCCGATTGCCGGCAGCATCACCGGAAGAGTGATGTCCCTGATGACCCTCAGCTTGCTCGCTCCCGAAATCCGTGCCGCCTCCTCAAACGTAGGATCCATCCTTTCGAAGGCCTTTGTGATGCTGATATACACGAGGGGATAGGTGTATATTGTAGACACGATGATGATCCCGTACTGCCCGTATATATCGATCGGCGGGTTTTCAAGACCAAAGAGGCCCATCAGTATCTTGTTGAGGTAGCCCACCGGGCTCAGAAGCTGCATCCACGCAAACGCGCTGATGAAGGGAGGGATGAGGTAGGGAATAATGAGCACGATCCTGAAAAAATTTTTCAGGTAAACGTTCGTTCTCGTCACAATCCAGGCTAAAATAACCCCCGTAAATACGGCGATAACCGTAACAAATACCGCGATATACACGGTATGCCACAGGGCGACGAGGTTTGTTGTTTTACTGAGGATCTCACCAAGATTGCGGAGGGTGGGGCTTCCCTCCCGGGCAAAGCCGATGATAAGGAGCTTGCTGAACGGGTATATAAACAAAACGGCAAGGAACACAAATATCAGAAGCGCGAACATCGACCGTCTGAACATCATACAAAAAACGCTCCGTCCCCTGTAAAATAGGCAGATACACTTTCAAACATAATAGGTTCAAATCTATAGGGCTCGCGCAATAGTTTTTGTTCTTTACAGCCGTACGGCGAGCCCATTCAGTCAACTACAGGCGTCTACATAACACCCATTATCTCTCCCCACTTATTCCTGATCTCATCGCGGTTCTGCTCCAAATACTGCCAGTCGGTTTTCAGTATTTTGATATCCGCGGGAGAAGGTACGCCCTTCGGGAGAGGAACATTTTTATTCAGAGGAAGATACCCGTGGCTGACAAGAACCTTCTGTCCTTCCACACCGAGCACAAAGTTTACAAACGCCTTTGCAAGCTCGGGATTCTTTGATTTGGAGATGATCCCCATGGGTGTCGGAATGTAGATTGCACCGTCCTTCTGGTACACATAGGCAACGGGCGACCCCTTTTCGATCAGGTCCCTTGCCATGAAGTCTATGGTTATCCCTATGTAGTACTCACCGGTTGCGATATTGCGTGCGACTCCGCCGTTTCCCTTTACGATTTTGCAGTCGTTGGCGGCAAGCTTCTTGTAGTAGTCCCAGCCGAAGCTCGGGTCCTTTGACAGTGTTGTGACCTGCGTGAGGGTAGCGCCTGAATACAGCGCGCTCGCGGAGCCGACCTTGCCCTTGTACGCAGGGTCAAGAAGGTCTTTCCAGCCGTACACCGGTTTTTTCACCCTGGTCGTGTTGTAGGCGATAATCTGGTAGATCAGCCGCGCCTCATAGGCCATGCCGTCCATGTAGACGAACTTCTGGGGGATGTTCTTCGCCTCAGGCAGGTCCACCTTCAGAAGAAGCCCCTTCTTCCCGAGGTCCTCGAACACCGCCATATCCGCAAACCAGAGAACATCGGCGCGTATCGAATCGGCCTGCATCTCAGCCTGCAGCTTTGCGGTAACTTCAACTGTTCCAGAACGGTAAATCTCGACCTTCGTCTTTTTGAACTGTTTCATGAAGGCGTTAGCAACATCCTGCACATCTGTAAGCGTCTCCGAGGTATACAGGGTGATGCTCCCTTCCACCTGTGCCTGGGCCTTCTGCGCTCCTGCAAAGGGAAACGCAAACAGGCAAACCGATACCGTCAACACAAAAATAAAGACAAGATACTTTTTCATACGATTTCCTCCTGAATGATGGGGTATTTACACCGGCAAGCGGCACACTCTCCGCGACATATGCGCAGGGGTTATACCTGCTTACCGACGATATTATCTGGGAACAAAGCGTTCGGACAACCCTGATAGTATAGCAGGTTTATCCTTTTCTGCAAGCAGGAATGGAATAAATAGTCTATCACATCTTCAAGAGATTCAACATCCAGGTCTTTATGTTCCATGCCAAAGCAGTAATCTTTAAATACAATTGTGTTTTTTGGTATGTTGTAATTCACTACTATTCAAACACTTAGGTGGTTTTTTGTCAAGAGCTTTTTCCTTATCGCTTAATTCGGGTATAAAGGTTAGATATTTAATTTCCGGTCGATATATGTAGAATAATCTTTAATTATGGGACGATATTCTTCATTCATTAAAGGTGAAGAAATCATAAAATCAGCTGTTGAACGATTGCAAGCGATAGGAACATTATATAGAACAGCTATGCGCAGTACAGCCTTCACATCAACATCATGGGGAAGTGGCTGCATTGGATCCCAGAAAAAAACGATAAAATCGATTTTCCCATCTACAATCATCGCACCCAACTGCTGATCTCCTCCCAATGGTCCTGATTTCAATTTAGTAATTTTATTTTTTAAAACACTATCTTTCCCAATCTTTTTAATCAAAGCTTCTTCCACCAATTTGCCCGTCGTACCTGTACAGATCAGTTTATGCTTTGAGAGAAGATCCCAATTCCATTCAACCCATTCAACCATATCTTTCTTTCTACGATCATGGGCGACCAACGCAATGTTTTTAGCACTTTCCATTAAATCCTCACGCGCATATAATTTTCTAATTTGAAACAGAGAAAAAGTATAGCAAAATAACATTGAATAGAGTATAAATTACAAAAAAACATATAAAATGAATATAAATAAATTCGATAAAGCCTATAGGTCCACTTATTAAATGTACTGAATATTTTTTTAAAAGGATATACCATAGGTCATGAAATCCCTTTTTTCGCTGGATTTCAACCCTGAGTCAGGCAAATAACAATGAGTTCATTCACCGACATGGATATTTATTGAGTGTACCCTCAATATCTTTGCATTTTCCGCTTATTTCAATAGAATTGCAAAAAGTATGCTCAGTCCATACATTACAAACCGAAAACCTGATAGACATTCTAGGGCTTCCCCCGGATACACCAGAATCAACAAAACTCTACAGCCTGGAAGACGTGGACGAATCGCCAACCGTGAAAGCGGTGAGAACAGTGTTGGCGGTGTATACTACGTATACCCGATGAGTTCAGAAATTTCCCTGAGGTGCTGAATGCTTTTTTTCAAACCCTCTCCACCTGCATCGTTCCAGTACACCTCGAGGCAGAAAATGCCGCTATAGAAGCCTTTCAGGAAAGTTAAAATCTCACGGGTCTGAAGCTTCCCCTCGCCCATCGGTATGTGTATTTCATGCCGATTCAGGTCGCTTATGTGAATATGCCGTATGCGGTCGCGAAGCGCAGTATAGAATGAAACGACCTTTTTCACATCCCCCAGGTGCGCTACATCCATCGTGATAAAAAGCTCGTCGTCATTTCCTGAAAAAAAATCGATAAAATCTTTTCCGTTCACCATCACCTCTTTTCCGGTGTCTTCTATGTTCTCGATCAAGACCGTCACATCTTTTTTCCTGCCATATAAAAATAACTCGTGAAAGACCTCCCGCTGCATATCTGAAACTTCCAGCCGGCCCTGCCGCACGAAGCTCTTTCTTCCGGGATGGATGGTGATAATCCGCGCGCTGATTTCATGCGCAAGGTCGATGGACCTCTGTACCTGCCTCATGCTGAACCGGCGCACCTCCCCTGAGATCGAGGTGATATTCAGGTCCCAGCTTGCCGCATGTACTGTCGGCACAATACCGGTTTTTTCGAAGGCCTTTCGTATCTGGACGGTGCTATCGCTGTTCATGAAGTAGTGGTCTGCCCAGAGCTCAAACGAGTATACATCAAGCTCTTTTGCAAAATGAATCCCTGGTACGGGGCTCATTTTCCACACACTCGTCGAAGCAAAACCGATCTTCATACATCAGGCTCCAAAGGCTCAAATGTTTTACGCAATTTCTTTCTCCGGAGAGTTTAAAGAAAACCGCCTGGCGGTTGCAATCCTTTCAAAAATAGTTACACGTGTGGAATATCGAGCTCGTCGAGAAGCATATTGCATAACCGCAGGTTTTTGATCCTGTCGGCGGCCATGAGAGATATGCGGATCGTATCCCCTATGCCGTTCAGCAGGAGAATACCGAGTCCCGCGATCGAGCGGATGATCCCCTCTTCCCCGTACCCGGATTCGGTAATCCCGATGTGGAGGGGGTAGTCCACCTTTGCGGAGAGCGACTTGTTCGATTCGACTGTGAGGTCGATATCGGAGGATTTCAGCGAGATTACGGTGTCGTAAAAGTCGTGCTTTTCAAGGAGCGAGATCTCGTGCAGAGCGCTTTCCACCATACCTTCTGCGGTGATACCGCCGTACTTCTTGACGATGTTCTTCTCCAGAGAGCCGCTGTTCACCCCGACCCGTATCGGAATCCTCCGTTCCTTGGCAGCCGACACCACGACCAAAATCTTCTCTGGGCCGCCGATGTTTCCGGGGTTTATCCTCAGCTTGTCGATACCGTTTTCCATTGCAATCAATGCGAGCCGGTGGTTGAAGTGTATATCAGCGACGAGCGGTATGCTGATCTGCTCCTTGATATGCTTGATGGCCCGCGCCGAGGCCATGTCTAAAACCGCGACCCGTATCAGCCTGCAGCCGAATTCTTCGAGCCTGTGTATCTGGGCGATCGTTTCATCGATGTTCGCCGTGTTCGTGGATGTCATCTCCTGAACAACAACGGGATGATCTCCGCCGATAACAAGGTCCCCGACTTTCACCTCGCGCGTCTTTTTCCGACTGATGTGCAGGAAGTCGCGGAGTCCGGACAGATCGATCCCCTCAAACTCCTCCTTTTTCACGGGCTGCCTCCTATTCTTTTTTTCCCGCCCATGTACCCGACAAGCACATCAGGTATACGTACACTGCCGTCCTCCTGCTGGAAGTTTTCAAGAATCGCGATGAGAAGCCGTGGCGACGCAACCGCCGTGTTGTTGAGCGTAAACGGAAACTCGTTTTTCCCGGACTTTGACCGGTATCGGATGCGGGACCGGCGTGTCTGGAAATCGCCGAAGGATGAGCAGGAGTGCGTTTCACCGTAGGAGTCCCTGCCCGGCATATAGCACTCGATGTCGTGCTTCTTCACCTGCCCGAGCCCCATCTCGCCTGTGCATACCTCGACCACCCTGTAGGGAAGCCCGAGAATCCTCACGATCTCCTCCGAGTTTTCCAGAATCTCCCGGTGGAGTTTATCCATCTCTTCCGGGTCGTTTCTGCATATCACCACCTGCTCGACCTTCTGAAACTGGTGCACCCTGTACAGGCCGTGCACATCCTTGCCGTAGCTTCCCGCCTCCCTCCTGAAGCAGGTGGTGTAGCCTGCATAGCGTATCGGCAGGTCATCCTCATCGAGCAGTTCTCCCATATGGTACGACACGAGAGTCACCTCTGATGTGCCGATGAGAAAGAGCCCGTCCTTCTCGATCGAATATGCCTCTTCACGGCCAACCGGGAAATAGCCGGAACCGACCATGCACTCTTCCCGGACGAATACCGGGGTAATCATCGGCGTAAATCCGCGCCTATCAAGAAAATCGAGGGCGTAACGCATGAGCGCATTTTCCAGGAGGGCTGCATCACCTTTCAGGTAGTAGCACCTGCTCCCTGCAACGCGGACTCCCCGCTCGATGTCGATAAGATCGTGCTCGAGACCGAGCTCGACATGGTCTTTCGGGCTGAATGCAAACGAAGGGATATCCCCCACCCGCTTGATCTCCACATTGTCTGCCTCGTCCTTCCCGACTGGGACATCCTCCATAGGCGGATTGGGCACACGCAGTAAAAGTTCATTTCTCTTTTCCTCGATCAATCTCAGCTTCTGCTCATCATCCTTGATCGACCGGGAAAACGATTTGAGCTCGGCCTGCAGGGCCTCCCGTTTGTTACTTACGGTACTTTTATCAGAGGCACCATGGGTACTTTCAGCACTTTCAGTACTTTCAGTACCTTCGGCACCTGCGGCACCTGCGGCACCACGGGTTCCCTTGAGCTGCTTCGACTTTTGCCCGAGCTCCTTCCTCCGGGTATCGATCGACGACTGTATGCGGCGTCTCTCTTCATCGAGCCGCAATATTTCGTCAATATCCGCATCAAACCCCTTTTTCTCGGCTCCCTTTGTAAACAGCCCGGGGTCCTCTCGAAGCTTCCTTATGTCAACCATCTTCATCCGCCTTCTTCAGTAGTATGATCTCGTCACCGCTTGATGCCCTGAAGGAGTCCTTTGCGCTCCCGCCGTTTACACCGATTTCGAGATACCCGCGCGAGCCGATGAGCGCAAGGGGGTAGCCGCTCACACCCTGGGCGTAGGTCTCTCGAAGCCTGCCCACCGGTTTTATCTCTCCTCCGGTTTTGAGAAAAATTTCGTCCTCCTCACTCACATCCGCACCGCGAATATTGGAGATGAGATTGCCGAATCGATCGATATAGATGACCTCGCCGGTCGTCTGCCCGGCTTCACGCAAAGGCTGCGGCAAAGATAACTCCACCATCGACTTTTTCGGCACCGTGGCCTCATCAAGTGGAATACCCTCCAGCACACAGGCGACAAACGGCGCAAAAACATCTCGTCCGTGAAACGTACTGCTCACCCCGTTTTCGAGAATGGTGCGCACCACGCTGTTGTCCGGAAATACGTGTTCGAGTAAACCAGAAAATCGTTCTCTCAAGAGGGCTCGAATCTTTCGTATACCTGCCTTCTGGGCGGTTTCGAATAGTATCCCGTTGTCCGGGCCGATAAATGTGTATTCTTCGCTTTCTATCAGGATGATATCACGGAGAGTCCCGACACCCGGGTCTACTACTGCAAGGTGCAGCGTATGCTGCGGAAAGTACGCAAAGGATCCGGCCAGCACAAACGAGGCTGCCCGGATATTGCCCGGTTCAACTCCGTGTGTTATGTCGATTATATACGCATCCCCGCACAATGCACTGATAACCCCTTTCACTTCGGCAACATAGGAGTCGTTCAACCCGAAATCCGACGTAAAAGTTACGATTTTTCTCATGGCGCACCGCAATGAAGGGGAGATGTACACTACTATATACCAAGGTTTATTCTGAAAATCAAACAGAAACGGAGGAGAGGATGTGCATGGGTTCAGGTGCAGCATGTATTAATCTCAATGCTGCGACGCTACCCTCAGAGACAGGGGTAATTGAGGAAATAAAGCCGATTCATTCCTTCAGGAATCTGAACTTCGGTGGATGATTTCGTAAAATCAAAGGTATGTGTAAGAGACGCAGGACATTCTTTAGCTATGGATTGCTTTCTTGATGACATATGCATACAAAGGCCCCGTCACTTCGACATATCATTCGGCTGCCTTATGTCCGATATCGACTGGTACGCAATAGTTGAAAAGAAGCAGTTATGCAGCCTTGAACCGACCGTGATTCTTTCCTTTTGTCATCTGATAATACGCAATAATCGCATTCAGATTTGTCTCAAAAGCTTCATCGCTCACAAGGCGGTACGGATTGAATTTTTCCTTCTGTCCAGTTACTTTTTTCTCGAGTTTTTTAACCATGTTAGTAACCATCTTCTTTCCTCTCTCAACTGTATTTATATGAGAACCATACAAATATTCATTATTAGTATGAATCTATATATTATTAAGCAACTTCTGTGCCATTGAAACTATAAAGCTGTTGTTTTAATGTATTATCTCTTTATATTCAAGAATTTACGTTCCCCATGCCGGTTATCTGCAAACAGAATTTCGTGCTTAAAAAAATCGTGTCGAAATGAGACAGCAGGGCGTTTTACTGTATCACCTTTACTCGTTCACCATTCGCATGGGCTGTCCCGTCGCTTCGAGAACAGAGAGCCAGAGCGGGTCTTCAGGTGATAACCGTTTCTTCTGCATGGTTGCAAGATGAATCGGAACGTGTGTAAACTGACCGTTCCAGAGCCCCACAATCATGCCGGTTTTGCCGGCCATTCCGGCATGAACAGCATTCTGCGCAAGCTGCATGCAGTATATTGAATCATGTGCATTGGCAGGTACCGAGCGCACCAGGTAACTCGGATCTATGTATTTGAGGTTGACGTAGATGTCGGTATTCTTGAAATACTTTTTTATCTCGGTCTTGAGAAATATTCCGATGTCTCCCAGAACAGGGTTCCCGGAGTCATCCTTTCGATCAAATTGGTCTTGAACATACTGCTGCCCCGCCCCCTCGGCTACGATTATAACCGCATGTCCCCGTTCACCAAGGCGACGCTCGAGCACGCTGAAAAACCCCATCGGCCCTTCGAGGTCGAAAGGAACCTCAGGGATGAGCACATAGTTGACCTCATTCAGCGCAAGGGCGGCGTTTGCCGCGATAAAGCCGGACATCCTGCCCATCACCTTGACGAGACCTATTCCGTATGGCGCTCCAACTGCTTCTGTATGCGCGCTTCTTATCGCCTCCGCAGCAATAGAAAATGCCGTTTCCAACCCGAAGGTTTTTTCCACGTACGATATATCGTTATCGATGGTTTTGGGTACCCCGATAACTGATATGCGCTGTCTCCGCTTCTTGATCGATTCGTATATCTTTTCTGCACATGTAAGCGTCCCGTCCCCCCCGATAGTAAAGAGGATAGAGATATTCATCCGCTCCAGGCAGTCGACAACTTCCCCGACATCCTGATGGCCTCTGGATGAACCGAGTATGGTGCCTCCCTTTTCATGTATATCCTCAACCGTATTTGGACTCAGCTCGACCGGCTCCAGACCATACTTCGGAATAAAGCCCCTGAATCCATACCGGAACCCGGAAATCGACCTGACACCATACCGGTAGTACAGGCTCATGACAAGCGAACGGATGACATTGTTTATTCCCGGGCAGAGGCCGCCGCAGGTGACGATACCCACTTTTGTCTTTGCCGGATCGAAGTATATTTTCTGGCGCGGTCCAGCCTTTTCAAAAGCCAGAATCTGTTTGCCGCGCTCCAGCCTGTCGAGTATTTCAGATCTGTTATGATAAAAAACGACCGTATCCGAATCATTGACATAGTTCGCGATATTATCTCCGTACACCGTCGAGAGTCCGAGCGAGGAACCGATCTTTGCCGCGCCGAGGGTATCAATCATCAGGTCCTGTTCGGGAATATCCAGCTTTTCCATATGTATTTCTCCATACTATTCGTTTCTCACTTAATACCGCATCTTTCAAACATGTCCCGCCACACCTTATCATAGCGGTTTTCAAGCTGCTTTCGGGTTTGATCGATGCCGTCTGCAACATCAGTTTTGAGGGCAAAGTAAAACTTTATCTTCGGCTCCGTTCCGGAGGGCCTCACCGATATCTTGCTTGTTGATGTGAAGAACTGCAGTACATTGGACACTGGAAACCCTGTCATAGGATCTTCCCTTTTTTCAGTCGCTGCAATCTCTTTCTGCCGTAGATAATCCCGTATACGGACAACAGGCTCTCCCGCAATACTATCCGGCGGACTTTCTCGCAACTCCGACATTAGTGCTTTGATCTTTTCAGCACCTTCAGCACCTTTGAGCATTACGGATTTCTGAAACTCCAGATACAATCCGTACTTCCGGTAGATTTCGTGAAGCATTTTCAGCACGGAGCCGTATGCCCCGATCCCGTACTTTACCAGTGTCAATGCGAGCACGGACCCTATCACCCCATCCTTATCCCGCACGAATGTATCAGCCAGGTAGCCGTAGCTCTCCTCGAACGCATATATAAAATTATGGCTTTTTTCAGCCTCGAACTCCCGCATCTTCGCTGCAATGTACTTGAAACCGGTGAGCACATCTGTTTCATAGATACTGAAATCATCGCATATATCGTTAACGAGCTCTGTCGAAACGATGGTCGAAATGATGGCCGGGGAAGAGGGCATCAAATTCGAGGCACTGTAGGATGTTGCAATGAGGTAGGCGAGCAAACACCCGATCTGATTGCCGTTGAGGGTGACAAACACACCGTTTTCATCCGGAACTGCAAGCCCCATACGGTCACAGTCCGGATCCGTGGCAATCACAATTTCCGCCCCCTCTTTTTTTGCGCGCTCGATCGCCCTCATCAGGGCAACGGTTTCTTCCGGATTGGGTGAGGGTGTCGTGGGAAAATTACCGTCCGGAACACTCTGCGCCTCTTCGCAGATCACCGAATTGCGGCCGCTCGTTTGCGCAAGTGCGCGGGGCACAAGTGTAATGCCGGTTCCATGAAGGGGAGTGTACACGGCCTTGATCTCCTTCTTGAGCCCTGCGATGACATCTTCGATACCCCTCTCGAGCTTTTCGGTAAAGCCCTTTACTTTTTGCAGATAGATATTTTCAACCGTTTCGTCAAGCTCCCGGATAAGGCCTTTTTTTTGTGCTTCTCCGTATGAAATGCGCCTGACTCCGCCTGCCATACCCACCCTGCCGACACATGCAACTATATCTGCGTCATACGGTGCAACAACTTGAGAGCCGTCATCAGAATACACCTTGTACCCATTGTACTCCTTCGGGTTGTGCGATGCGGTAATAACAATGCCTCCTGCTGCATTCAGGTGCCGTACGGTGAATGAGAGCAGCGGTGTTGGTCTTAACTCCGGAAAGATATACACCTTTATTCCGTTTCCCGCCAGAACACTCGCTGCCTCTTTGGCAAAAAGTTTTGAATTATTTCGGGAATCATACGCTATGGCGACGCCCCGTTTTTTAATCTCATGAGCCGGGCTGCTGAGGAGATAATCGGCAAACCCCTGTGTCGCAGCACCCACCGTGTAGACGTTCATGCGGTTGATTCCCGCACCCATAATGCCGCGCATGCCGCCGGTACCGAATTCAAGCTCCTTGTAAAACCTGTCGAAAATCTCCTTTTCATCACCCCTGTCAATCAGGTCCTGTATCTCTCTTCGCGTATTCTCATCAAAGGGAGGGGCTGTCCATTGTCTGGCCTTTCGCATAATTTCCTCGTTCATCTAAACCCTCCAAAACTGTGGGGTAGAATTCCCCCTATAATCAGTAAGTATCGCTGTAGTGCAAGTTTAAATAAAAAGAGCGTGAAATTCAAGATTATTTGACAAACAACCTGTTCAGTGTTACATTAACCGAAAAATTTTGTGAGGATACAGGATGAAACAGGAAGAACTAAAGTATACGAAGGACCATCTGTGGGTTCACACCGAAAGTGAAACTGCGACAATCGGTATTACAGATTACGCACAGCAGGAGCTCGGCGACATTGTTTTCGTTGAAATGCCTGAAACGGGAAGCGAAACAAAAAAAGGCGAAACATTCGGAACGGTCGAATCGGTAAAATCGGTTTCGGATCTTATCGCACCCATCTCCGGTGAGGTTATCGAAACGAACAAAGTTCTCGAGGATACCCCCGAAACCATTAATAGTTCACCCTTTGACGAGGGATGGATTGTCAAGGTGAAGATGGCGAACAAGGAAGATCTCATCGACCTTATCGATTATTCTGCATACAGCAAATTTCTTGAATCAGAAGGCTGAATGGGGTTCGCTGATCAGCGGTGGAGGCCTTGCTCGAGCTCAATGATCTCTTTTTTTAAAGAATCGGCTCTTTCGTAATCTTCGAGAAAGATGGCGAGGAATTTCTGCTTGTACAGATTTACCAGGCGATCTACCGTCATGTCCGGCTTATCGATCACATGGATAATGTTGTTCAGATCGAAGCCCCTCATTTCGCTGTTGAGATGTTGCTGTATCTCTCTGAGCTCCGCTATTTTACTCGATATTTCTTCCCTTTTTTCCTCATTTTTTACAAGCCGTCGTACGGCCTCCATTAACTCACCTGCCTGATTGATCAACTTCGGAAGACTCATTGTAACGGCCTGTTTTTCATTCTTTTCCTTATACGCCACCAGATATTTTTGAACGATGCCGTTGTATTTTTCGATATGCTTTTTATAAAATTTGGAAAAATTCTGGATGTTATCCTCGATGAACAACTCCCCTCCCTTGATAAGATCGATGTTGTTGGCCTCAACTATCGCCATGAGTTTCGCATAGCTCTCAATGAGAACAGGAGGAAAATTCACCATAAGTGTTTCATTTTTAAACTGCAGAGGGGAGATGACAAAATTGGACGCAATGATCTCCGCGTTCTTGAACATCTTGTTGTTCCCCTTGATCCGCCAGTAGATCACAGCGTTTCCCGTGGGGTTTTCTATATCACCATGTTCAATTTTCATAACAATTTTAAATTAATCCCGATTCAGAGATTTTTCAAGAGTAATGTGGAATTACCGCCCGCATATGCACCTAACAGAGCACCGGCCTGATTTCAGAGATCGATCCTTGACAGGACAGGTCCAGTCAGGAGGCATCCCTTCAGGAGATACCCCTCTCTTTTTTTATCGTACTGTAAGCCGACTGGATGAGGCTGAATTTTCTGTTTGCAAGGTCAATGAACTCTGTACCGAGATGGGACACTTTATCGGGGTGATATTTGCCGGCAAGAGTGCGGTATGCACGATGGACCTCTTCATCGGAGCAATCCGGTGATACGGCAAGTACGTTATAAGGATCGTTGTACGAAGATTTACCAACCATTTCCTCTGCAGTAAAACCGCGTGCAGTAAATGAGCTTCGTATCATTGCAATATCATATTCAAGTATGCCGAGATATTTCGATGCCTGCCTGATGTACCCCTCTTCAACGTTCGTTATACTACCGTCTGACAGGGCAACTTCATACCCCAGTTTCACCAGGAAGAGCCGTTCCTCGTAGGACGTTCTTGACGAAATATCGTTGCATGTTTCCTGCAGGTTGATCTGACGCGTACGTGAAGCATTGATTATCCTCTCTATTATAAAATATTCCCGCTGGCTGTACCCGAGGCCTTTAAAAAATTTTTTAATAGTGCTGAGCTCCTGCTCCGTCACCGGTCCATCTGAGCGGGCTGCTCCAATTAAAAGCAATACGAGACTCGTTATGAAAACGAGTTCCCTCTCTGCGTCGCTTCGCGCTCCCACACCTCCCCATCCACTGGTGCGCGGTCCCCTGCCAGGGCCTCCCTCACCAGGGCCTAGTGCAAATTCCGACGAATCAAAAAGCGCACCGACAGCACCTCCTACCACAGCGCCAATCGGCCCTCCGAATGAAAATCCGAGTGCAGCACCCAGCAGCTTTCCCCTGTGTTTCCTCATACAGCGCAACTCCTCACGATACTCCCACACACATGCACTATTTCTTGCTATCCCCCTCAATACTTGAATCTATATACTTCTTAATCGCCCGACGTTCCTTCTGCCCGAGGCTGGAAAACTGAACTGCATAGCTGTGTGTTTCAGAATCCTTCCTGATTACACTTCCCCTGAGCGCAACTTCCTCATCCTTGATTGCAAACTTCAGCTCGATATCGGTACCCTCTTTAATGACCTGGCCGGTCCCTTCGTCCGAAATTTTGAGAAAAATACCGCCCTCGCTAATGTCCAGCAGGTCGCTATCCACCGCATTACCGAGGTCAGGGACAAATCCTGCCCGCGCAATACCCATCGTCAACAATGCGCTTAACGACATGAGATCCGCTATATTTTCGTATGTCAATTTCCTGCGCGTTTCCCTGAGCACGGCCTTGATATGTCCGATGACTTCATCCTTCGAAAAAATTGGCACAAGAACCTTGGAGGTGTATTTCTGCTGGAGAACTTGCTTCATGATTTCCTTCAGCTCTTCGATGATCTTGTCCTTGGTGACTCCCTCTATACGCTTTTCGTTGAGATAATAGCTGTAGCTTATTATTTTATCCGAAGGAATAAGCCTCGTATAGGACTGCACCGTTCTGCAATCGTCAACGTATAGTACCTTGCCGGATTTTCTCAGGATCTGCACATCCCGCGCCCCGAGATTTCCTTTGTTGTACAGTACAATTTCGGAAAGGGGGGAGATTTTTTTTATTTCAGCTCCGCAGAGGAGAAAAATCTTCTTGATATCAACAGTATCCCGCTGCACCTCCCAGTATAGCTTAGAATACTTTACAGGCAGGTCTTTCGATGAAACCTCCCCGAACTTTTTTTCAGGATACTGCTTGAATTTCAACTTCGCCGAAACAACTGGAGTAAAGGAAATTCTCGGATACCGCCGCTTACTCCTGCTCATAAGCGATTCGGGATAATCGATGGTAAGCTTAGCACCGGATTGATTGATAATGCTGCATTTGCCGAAAAGCTCAACACCGGAAAAAACAAAGGTAATATGTATTGATTTAATCTTTTTAGAATCAAAATCCAGAAGAGGGCTCGAAAGTTTCACGGTAAACATATCCTGTGTTGTATCCGTTATCTTTGCCACTTCTATATAGTGCGGGAGATGAAGCTCGACCTCCCGTCCGTCGAGCCGCAGAATTCCGATTATTCTCCTGATTCTCTCACGGTTTGTAATCTCCTTGCTTGCAGGCCCCTCCATAGGTGCTCCTTTCAATGCATATGCAGAACAGCGGAGAAAGGGGGTTCTCCACTCCTTTCTCATTTCCCCGCCGAAACTCAAACGGTTTTGGATTTTAGCTATCCATCTGGTCTATCGGTTGATGGAATTTTTCTATTTTAATACTATAAGTATACCATCTCTTCCGATATTATCTACTGGATAATAGGTGAATATTATTTGTTAATTAATCTTTGCCGTATTATCTTAAAAAAACGTAAAAGTGGCGTATGCCACTTCGAGGACGAATATCAACAGAGAAGGGAAAACATGAAGGAAAAACGTCCAAAGAAAAAGAAAAGCAAGCTGAGAGAGAATGTGGAAGCTGTATTATTTGCCCTTGTAATTGCTCTATTTATCAAAACCTTTATCGTGGATGTGTATAAAATACCAACCGGGTCGATGATTCCCACCATTGAAATAGGCGATTTCATTGTTGCCACAAAGTTCATCTACGGGGCCAAGATACCATTTACACATAAAAGGCTTCCGACAATCCGCGACCCGAAGCAGGGCGATATTATCATTTTTCTTGCTCCCTACTACGATCCGCCGAATGTTTTTATCCAGATGTTTACGCCTATTGTGTACACACTGACTCTCGGATTCGTCAACATCGACCCTCAGCCGAAATTCTACGTTAAGCGGTGTATAGGGCTTCCGGGCGACACTGTTGAAGTCATCAATAAAGAGGTATATGTAAACGGTAAACGGGTCAAGGGGTGGTGGCCGGAGTACCATGCTGACCCCGAAACCATTCCTCCCGGGGACAGCCTGATGAACAATAGAGATTTTTACGGTCCGGTAACCGTACCGGATAAAAAGTACTTCATGATGGGTGATAACAGGGACCGTTCCAATGACAGCCGTTTCTGGGGGTTTGTCGACCGCACTAATATTTACGGGAAGTCCCTCTTCAGGTACTGGCCCCCGAAAAGAATCGGTGCGGTTCGCTGATACTGCATACGCATAAGTACCTTCACAAAAAGCTGCTTATTGATATTCTGCCGTCCGGAAAGAAGCCCGGGCCTACAATTACCTTGCCTATCTTAATTAATCTTATAATTTTAATATAACTTCATGATATAGAGGATGCCTACACAGTGAATACTGACAACGAGAAAACCGGCGAAAAAGGCTCCGTGAGTATTGTGGAAACAAAATATTTCCGTACGGACAGTCCATTTATCCTCGAGAGTGAAGCAATACTCGATGAGCTCACCATAGCCTACGAAACCTACGGGTCTTTCAACAGGGAAAAGGATAATGCCGTTTTAATCTGTCACGCTCTCAGCGGTGATGCTCATGCAGCAGGATATCATGAAAGTGATGAAAAACCTGGGTGGTGGGAGGAAATGATCGGGCCGGGCAAGGCCTTTGATACGAATCAGTACTACGTTATCTGCTCCAATATCATAGGTGGCTGCAAGGGAAGCACAGGCCCCGGGTCTATCGATCCTAAAACGGCAAAGCCATACGGCCTCGATTTCCCGGTCGTAACTATTTCCGACATGGTAAATACCCAGAAGCTGCTCATTGATTTTCTCGGTATTAAAAAAGTGCTCTGCGTTTCCGGAGGGTCTATGGGCGGTATGCAGGCGCTGCAGTGGGCCGTTTCGTATCCCGATATGCTCGCGTCGTGCATTCCCATCGCTACAACCTGCAGACACTCCGCTCTTCAGATAGCGCTCGACGAAGTCGGCCGCCAGGCGATAATGGCGGACCCCAACTGGAAAAACGGCAGGTACGAACCGGGAAAGGGTCCTTCGGGTGGCCTTTCTCTCGCGAGGATGATAGGCCATATCACCTATATGAGTGATAAAAGTATGGAACGTAAATTCGGCCGTTTAATGAAAAAGAAGGAGTACGGATACGATTTTACCGGTGATTTCGAGGTCGAGGGGTATCTTCAGTACCGGGGCGACAGCTTTATCCAGCGGTTTGACGCAAATTCCTACCTGTACATCACAAAGGCGATGGACTATTTCGATCTGCAGAAAAATGAGAGGCTCTGCGACTCCTTCCGGCATGTCCGCGGGGTTCGGTTTCTTGTTATCGCCTTTTCCTCGGACTGGCTCTATCCGCCGTACCAATCAAAGGAAATCGTAAAAGCGCTGAAGCTGAACGGTATCGATGTGTCATACTGCGAGATCTCATCCGATTACGGACATGACGCTTTTTTAATAGAATTCGATGAGGAAACCACGCTTATCAGACATTTTCTCGAGAGGGTACGGCATAACGGAAAGAACAGCACTGCCAGGTAAAATTCAACCTGTGCCGCCGGTGAGCCACCTGGCTTAATAGATACAGGGGCAGCGGCAGTATCCACACGCGATACATCTGGAAAATAACGAATACGTTTGACGGGAGAATACCGATACCATGAACGACCGACTCGAACGTCTTGACCATCGAGTTATCGCAACAATGATCGGGCCGGGGAGCAGGGTGCTCGACCTCGGGTGCGGCGAAGGCGTGTTGCTGGACTACCTCGTTCGAAAGAGAGATATCGAGGGCTTCGGCATAGAGATAAACGAGGATGCAATCTATAAGTGCATGGAAAGGGGCTTGAGCGTCTCTCACGAAGACATTGATTCCGGGCTGAAGCACTACCCGGACGGTCACTTCGATTATGTTATATTCAACCAGACAATGCAGCAGGTGCACAGGCCGAAAAAGGCAATCATACGAGCCCTGAAGATCGGAAAGAAGGTAATAGTCGGGTTCCCTAATTTTTGCCATTTCAAAGCACGGTACCAGCTTACCATACTCGGCCGTGTGCCGGTTACCGCGTCTCTTCCCTACACCTGGTACGATACGCCGAATTTGCACTTTCTCAGTATAAGAGATTTTTTCGATTTCTGCAGGCAGGAAAAAATTAAAATTGAGAAAAAAATATTTCTCTCCGTGAAGAGACGGGTGAGGGTCTTGCCTAACCTGTTTGCCTACAACGCGATACTGCTTCTGAAAAAATGACTTGATAAGAATTATCTACCCCTTTATACATGCAATCACTTTTTGTGTTCATGTTTTGTGTAGATTCATTCAGCTGATGATGCTTGTGCATGGCATGTTCTTCACACCAGGATAACCAATAAGTATCATGTCCCCGTAATTATGTCAACGAGCTGGTCGGCGCCGTTCTCATTGAAATTGTAGCCGCCGCACTCATCGACACGCCTCCGCTGGCTCTCAAAACGCCGCCGCAGGGGCACGAATATCGCCTCCTTCTCAAAGTACATCGCCTCCCAGAAGGCGTTGTACCCGGCTCCGCAGATGATGAGGTCGAAGGCGTTGAAGTAGTCGACAGCGGGGAAGAGCCCTCCCTCGTAGTTCGTGGAATACACCATGGTGTAGCCGACATCTTCGAGATAGGAATACTGTTTTTTGATGCGTTCAAACTCTTCAGGTCTTCCATTAAATGCGAAGAGACATTTTTTTCCCTTTTTCTTCAGACCAAGCGTATACAGTGCCTCTTCCCGGGGAAATATCTCATCCCGGTTGCGGATGATAATCGGGTTGATATGCTCCATCTCGATGACGCTATTAAAAGGCTCAACAGCCAGAACACGATCGTAGCTTTCGGGGTTGAAAGTGATGGTACCGGTTTCAAGATGTATGCTGAATGTCGAGTCGGCAACCTGCCGACACAGGAAGATCTTTTTGCAGGGAAGCTCGTCGATAAAGTGGTGTATCATGAACCAGAATAAGTCGACGAGGAGAATATCAGGTTTTTGAGATACGAGGGCATTATAGAGCTCTGAGGATGAGTAGTTTTCTCTCGAGAGCTTCTTCTCATCCTCAGTGTATATCTTTATATGCTTTACACCAAGCTTTTCAGCTAATCCTGAAAAACTGCAGCCGTGCACTATTATATATTCACACTCCACACCCCTCCTTCGCAGGGCATTGGCAATTGAGAGTCCATGCACCATATGCCCTGATCCGGTCATCCCAGCGGTGTAAAACAGTACTTTCACGACTCAGTACATTACAAAAAAGCTGAATTGTCCTGTTCCCGAACCATTTGCACCGTAGGTTTCCCATCCGCTCCCGTCGAGGGTATCGTCCAGCGACACGAGCCTGTCTTTGTAAGCGTACTCAACCTCATCGGTTACCGTGAGCTTTTTATTCAGAATGGCAACAAACCGCCTCGGCCCGTAGAATTCACCGGGATTGTTTGGAGGATTGCCGTCATCCGTATTTCCATAATTACCCGTAAGTTTCGACAAGTTTGTATCAAACTGAAGTATCCTGTATCCATTATCCCCGCTGGTATTTACAACATAGACTGAAGATGATTTCACGAGTATGTCCCATGCATCTGATATACTTACACCCCAGTTGTCTATAAAATCATCGACTATCGGTGTTCCAACAGTATCAGGGTCAAACTTAGCAATAGAATCTCCGTCGGAACCCGGATTCCATACCAGATACACCATCCCTGCTTGATCAACTGCCAGACCCTTGATGTTTCCTGTAAACCCCCCATAATATGTGTACTGTTTTACATTGCCTCCATTATAATCGCAACGATATATTTCATCGTTATTCGCATAGTACACCCAATTATTCACTCTATCGATAGCGAGTGTTATCACAGCCGGAGATACAATAGTATCATATTCAGTATCATTAATATCGTCAATACGGAGAACACCCTTATCAGTTTCACCACCATATGGATAATTCGCAATGTATATTCTTCCCTGTGCATCAAAATCGATGTCATAAGGATCAAAATCATTTTTAGTAGAAAAACCCAAATTCTCCCACGTGAGCGTTGTCCACCCGGTCCCGGTCATATCATCTACCTGCACTATTCGGTGATTCTCAGCATCGGGGATTATTATCTTTGTTTCATTAATGGTAAGATCGATAATAAGCTGAGCACTCTCACCGGGAACGAGATCGATAGAACCTTCTCCGATTGATGTCACAGACGCTGTCCTGACAACTGCAGAAAAAACTCGTGAAGATCCTGGAGGTGCTCCAACACTGATAGTTAAAGCATCAGCCGGAAGGTTAAGATTTATATCGTCCATTTCGGGCCCTGTAATATCAAGCTCAATCGATTTAGCGGCTGCAGGAAAATTATTGAAAGTAACAGAAACAGACATATATGTAGTCTGCTTTGCCACCTTATACGCAGCCATGTTCCCGTCTTCATCTCGCACCAGGACCGCAAAGTAGTAATCGGTCACCTCCGCAAGCCCCGTCACATCCTTCGTCGCTATGTCCTTCTCCCAATCCCCCACCGCAGTCGCATTCGCCTCGACATCCTCGGGCGTCGTGATGCTGCTTACCGTCGCATAGTAGGCCCGGTACTCCAGGTTCTCAGGCGCCGTCGCATCGTCCGTCGCTTTCGTCCAGGTCAGGGTAAGAGATGTCGCATCAATACCGGAGATGGTGATAACTCCCGAACCGCCGGGCACAGGCGCTGTGCCCGAACCTGTCGTCGCACACCCCGCAACAATCAAACCCGCAACCGATGCTGTAATAGCAATTAATAAAAGAACACGTACTTTTTTCATTTTGCGCCTCCTTTTTTTATATAAAGGTATTCACATCGGAATAGTAACCCCTGTATAAAAAATCTTTAAGAAGTCCGGAAAACCGATTGGGCTCCATTATGTGCTGTAAAACCGGGAAGGTCTTTTTTGAGACAAAAATTATTACCGTATACTATATCACACAAAGATTTCACATCACAGTATACCGTAATAATTCAATTTATCAATACTTTAATAATAACATTTAATGCAATATTGTGCATATCGCTCTTTCCCCATCACTTCCTGACCAGCAGAAACTCCACGCGGCGGTTTCTCCTTCTTCCTTCCTTCGTTTCATTGGTGTCGATCGGGTATTTCGAACCGTATCCTTTGTAACTAAGCCGCCCGGCGCTGATACCCTGCTTGATGAGGTACTGCCCCACGCTCTCCGCGCGCTTCTTCGAGAGCTCCAGGTTATAGCTCTCATCACCGGTGCTGTCCGTATGTCCCTCGATGGTTACCGAGTACTTTTCATATTTTTTTAAAACAGTGACTATTTTATCGAGTATTTTAAAAGTCTTGTCCCCCATAAGCTCCGAGTTGTTGAACCCGAACTCGATGTTTGACACCCTGATCTTGAGGCCGCGCTCAGTCGGTATAACGAGTATGTCTATGGAAAACGGGACCTTCTCGCTCACCCCCCTGTTGAATCCCTCATCCACAGCCTCAAACTGGAGGTAGTAGTCCTCACCACTGTCCACAAGTATACCGGTATCGGATATGCCGTCCCAGTACAGCTGGGCAGCCGGCATTCCCATCCCGTGAAATTCCTTGAACAACACACCGTCAGCGGTAAAAATACTAGCCTTCCAGTACTGGATGCCGGTGAGGTCGCTAATCGATGGTTTTATAATGAGTGTATCATCCCTGCCGTCACCATCGGGTGAAAAAAGCTCGGGAGAAACACTCACATCGATCGCCGGGGGATCATTATCGAGGGTAAGTTCTTTCTTGAATGCGTACGTATTAACGCCGCTTCTATAGATCATCTTGAGAAAGTAGGTATAATGCCCTGACGGCAGTCCGTCGGGATACCGGGCCGCTATATCACCCCTCGGTTTTCCGTCCCAGACTATTTCCCGCGGGATGTACCGCCTGCCTCGGAATCTTCGCGCCGTATCACCCTTATCGGTCTGCACGATGAGATCCCACGTGTCGATACGCGTCCGGTCGGATAGAATGGGCATGAAGGTGACTGTATCAACCACACCGTCACCGTTCGGTGAAAACACAGTATTGTCTATGTCAACCGCTGCCTGACGCTCACGAACATCGATGGTGACGCCCGGTATCGTCTTTTCAGTGATGTTGCCGGCTGCGTCCTTACCTTTGATGGTAATATCGTACACTCCCTCGGGGAGCACCGCCCCATTTTCACCCGTGCCGTCCCACTCGACTACATCGGGCATCTGTGTGCCCCAATCGATTGTCTTCACAATAATTTCTTCGGGGGTTGCAATTGTGCAAGACCAGTCAACACCCGTTTCGGCTTTCACCGGAAACTGAATAACATCTTTTACCCCGTCACCATTAGGAGAAAATGTCTTATCGGAAACATCGATATCAAGCACAGGAGGAAAGGTATCTACGACGATAACACCCTTTTCCCGCAGTACGTCGCTTGAATGGCGATTGGTGGTATAGAATTTATACACGTAGTTACCGTCAGGAACGGTTGTTCCACCGGTGTTTACCATATTCCACTGAATTTTTTCCGGTAGAACGACCTCCTCTTCATGGGTTATCCTGTTCTTAATAATCTGCTGCACCCTTGACCGGCCGTCTGAAATGACGAGCTTCCACCCATGCAGTTTCTCGTTCCTGTATGTATCCGTTGAAAAAACAAACTCGTCTTTGATTCCATCAAAATTCGGAGATATATAGTAGGTTTCGCCTCGCGTGTAATCGAGGGAAAGGGTTTTAAACTCCATCATCCGTTTGCGGTCCGCATCCCTGAACGGAACAACCGCGAGCCCGCCCTGCTCTTTCAGTTCTTCAATCTCAATTGAAGATGCACTTCCTCTTTCTGATATCTCACCGATAACCTGTTGCAACACAAAAACTTTTTGAGCAGCCACCTCGAGTTTGAAGCCCTCACGAATACTGACCCCACGGTCGATTTTCCGAAGTACAGGTTTCATTCCACTTACAGATTTCGCATCTGCGGGAATGTCTATATTCATACGGGCCCTGACGCTGCCGTCTGCAACAAGCACCTCTGTTTTAAGCCCTTCCTCGACATGAACGAGAAACTCAGTTCCCCGAACACCGAGTGTCACCGTATCGGTTTCCACCGTGTCGGAGCTTCTATAGGCGATTTTCTGCGCTTTTGTAAAAAGCTCACCCATTACGAAATGAATGAGGGTGCTGTTTTTATTTTCGTTTTCCGGCAGCATCGCAAGCAAAAGCTCACTTTTGTCTTTCATCCTGAAAATCGTACCGGAACTTATTACGAGCTCACAGTAGCTGTTTTCATCCGTTTTTACCGTTGTTCCTTCCGAGAGCGTGTCGCCAACTTTGACTCTATGCCATGTGCTGTCTCCGGCAGGTCTGACGTACACATCACCGACAATAAACGCCACTTCCGCCGTTTTTCCTTCGGGAAGGGTGATCTCCGGCGTGGCTTCTTTTTTTAGACAACTCTGTGAGAAAAAAATTAAGAGCAGCACCGGAAAGATCACAGCGGCTAATCGTTTGTAAAGCATGAATGTTCCTTTATATCACATCAACCGAATATCGATACCGGCAATACGTCCGAATATACTAGAATATTCGGTTTTTTCTAAGAGAATTATGTAACTTCAGTGTTGACAAGAAATAGCATATTGTATTGTACCCTGTTTGATATATGGTTTTATCCATTAGAATTCTGGCATTTTGTACCAGAATTTCGAATACAAATGACTATATTATACTACATTGCCGTAATATTACATACTTTAGGTAAAAACCATTAGGTAAGTGATAATTTTCAACTTCTAAGATTGACAAGTTTACTTACCTATTTTTCAATAATAAAAGCAAGAGCCGTTTGTGTAATACTTTGAAAATGAGAGTACTACATTGATTCAGGGCTGTCTCACTTTTATTTCACCTGATGCATGCTTCCATTAAAAAAGGGTGTTCAGCCTATCCGGCAGTTTGAACACCCGGGGAACAATTGATACTGTTGTGGAGGTGAGCGGGATCGAACCGCCGACCTCTTGCATGCGAAGCAAGCGCTCTCCCGGCTGAGCTACACCCCCTGTATTTCACGCTCAAATATAACATATTTCTCTCCATCTTCAAGACATTTACGGTAATTTCTACTCCTGATAAAATTAATTCGAATACAGTGCATTTTATTTTAATGATTGACAATTATTTGTTTTTTAATATACTACTGTCATGATCAGAGGGAAAGACGGCTCGATAATACCGAAAGTGGTCATTGAAAGGCTGCCGCGATACTACCGGTATTTTAACTGGCTTGAAGACAGGGTGGAGAAAATATCATCGAAAAAACTCGGTGAATATCTGGGTGCTTCCGCTTCACAGATACGCCTTGATCTGAGCTATTTCGGTGATTTCGGTCAACAGGGGTACGGATACAACATAAAAAAACTGAAGCAGGAACTTGCAAATATATTGAAGATGAACGCAGAAACTTCCTTCATTATTGTCGGTGCAGGAAATATCGGACATGCGCTTATAAGATTTAACGCGTTTCAGATGGCCGGGTTCAAACTCGAGGCGATATTCGATGTCAAACCTGAGCTTTGTGGTGAAACGATAAACGGTGTGCGTGTCCACCATGTCGACACTCTCCATTCGTTCATACGGGAGAATTCGATCGATATTGCAATCATCGCAGTGCCGCGTGATGTTGCAAACGAGATTGTAAAGGATCTTATAGACGCCGGTATACGGGGAATACTCAACTTTGCACCTCTCGATCTCGATGTTCCGGAAGGATTTCCTGTCGAGAACATCCACATCATCGACAAAATGCTCGCGCTCTCCTTTATCGTAAACTCTGAAAACGGCAAACCGCCCAAAAACGGCAGGCCGTTCAAAAAGTAGCTTCAATCAGTAATTTTCAGCTTCCGAACCTATCCCCGTAATCTTTTGACTTTTGAAATGTTCACTTTTACATTAAAAAACGAAACGAAGCGGCAGAAGGATTGTTGGGAGATTTTGTGTCCAGATAATCCATTAAACATCCTTCGTTCCTGCGGAACAGCATACGAATATGAGCGATACCAAGAACAGTCGAACGCACCATTTCCAGTTTCCCGGTAATACCGGGATGGTAACTATTCATCTCACTGAGAATTGTTTCTGGGACATCGACAATGACGAGATCTATTCTGCCGGGAAAATCATATCTAATTTCCTGTACGGCCTGTTACTAGAAAAAAAAGAGGTCAGACAAAGCTCTCTCAACCTCTTCCACTCGATTATGAAGGATACCTCACTCTTCATCGAAGACAAGGATATCAATACCCTGCTTGGGTTTTCAAACAGGGCATTCCACAACGGTGATTATCAGAATTCACTGTTCCTCTCACAGCTCATTCTTGCCCGGATCAACCGGATTATCGACAAAAAAATAGAAAATGACGACCGGACCATCGATAAGGAGATCATTCATCTGCAGATATCGACACTCAACTTCATCGGGTACCTGTTTTCAAAAACCGGAACCAATATCAATTACGGCATTAAACTGGCAACCATTGCAAAAGCCCTTCTCAATGAGTTCGATGAAACCAAGGATGAAATCGTCGCACTCAGAGCCGCTATCTACGACACAATCGGCTCTCTATACATTCACAAAGAAAATTGGGAAAAAGCTATTCAGTACCTTTTACAGGCCCATGAATTCGACAAATCCCTCCTCTCGCGTGAGAAGGTAGATACAATCGGCCTGCGGCTTACCTGCAGCAATCTCGGGTATGCAATGATCCGGAAATGCGGTGCACGTATGGAACACAACGGTGAAAAGCTCAATATTCACGAGATTGAAGAAACACTCAAGAAGGCCGAACAGTACCTTATGATGATACGTGTCGACAAACCGCCCCAGGTCCCCGACAGACTTCTCAAAAATTTGGAACTGCTCTCTGCAATACGGAGAATGAAAGAGGGGCTTTCTCTCTGTGAAAAGGTAAAAAAAGAACTGCACCGGCGTTTCCTTTAACTGCCGGACGCATCCCCGGACACTATCACCGCCCGTGCCGGTGAAACCGTATAAAAGGATCCGGTAATCAGAACAATATCCTGCGGCGATGTGCAGTCCACAGCGTACTGCATGGCTTTCTCGATATCGCGGATGAAAACTGCCTCCGGGACGAGGATACGTGCTTTTTTGAACACTTCCTTCGTGTCGAGATCCTTGTAGGTGACCGGCTCGGTGATTATCAGCCGGTCTGCAACTGAGGACACGTGCTTCATAATCCCCTCTATGTCTTTTCCCTTTACAATGCCCACCACAGCAACAAGCCGTTCGTATCTGTAGCAGGCCTGAACCGCTTCTGCAAGAACCCGCGCTGAATCCGCATTATGCGCTGAATCGAGTATAAACGCCCTCCCCCGCCACTGCATATACTCGAGCCGTGCAGGAATTCGCACTTTAGCAAGAGATTCCCTCACGACTTCTGGCCCGGGAAGCAGATCCGTCACTTTCAACGTGAGGAGCGCTGCAAGAGCATTTTCCACCTGATGCTTTCCCACAAGCGAGAGAAAGAGCTTGGAAAAAACCAGGCCGTTTACATCCCCCCGGAACAAAATACCCCTGCTGTTTTTTTCGATAATGGTATAGCTGCATAGCGCCGGGACACTGTACAGCGGGCTTTTCATTTCTCGAGCCGCAGCTCGAAAAATCGATTCCACATCATACGGCTGATACCCGATGACAACAGGCCTCCCGGCCTTGATGATTCCCGCTTTTTCAGAGGCTATCTTATCGATGGTCTTACCGAGCTTATCCATGTGATCGTAACTGATAGAGGTAATGACGGAAACGAGTGGGTTGCAGAAATTGGTCGAATCAAAACGTCCGCCCATACCGGTTTCAAGAATACAGTAACGCACGCTCTTCCGGCTGAAGTATAATACCGCCATAACGGTCAAAATTTCAAAGGTTGTCGGTACGGAATCAGCGGGAAAGGTGTTGATAGGCCCATCAAGCTCATTGAGGAGATCTATGATTGATTCATCAGATATCGGCACTCCGTTTACCGCAATCCGCTCGTTCACTCTTTCAATATGCGGTGACGTGAACACACCGGTGAGGACGCCCGCAGCACTGAGAACCGCATCCAGCACTGCGCATACCGACCCCTTGCCTTTTGTTCCTGCAACATGAATAATCTCGAGGCCCTTTTCCGGATGTCCTGATAGATCAAGGAGCCTGACGGTTCTTTCAACGTTATAGTTAGTCGCCCCATACGCAAATGATGAATCGGTTTCGTAATTAATGAAGCTGTACAGATAATCGAGGGCTTCATCAATGGTATGTATGGTTTTATCCATTAGTTTTCACCATCAACCCTTTCCCCCGGTTGCGTTATTGATTAGCTGCATAGAAAATTACTACTTTTTGACTGCCGAGAAAACTTCTAGTTACACCGGGGGCTGTAATCTTCCTGAAATCTGTTGATTAAACCGGGTGTCTATTATATTTTTTTAACAAAATATGAAAGGGGTGATGCAGGTGCTTGCCGATTATAAAACGGAAGTCGAACAGATTCAAAAAACCGCGCTTGAAGGGTGGGATCGTCTTTGACGTCGAAAGACTCATTGAAAAAAGGAAAGAGTTAGAAAAAGAACTGAACAATCCCGATATATGGAATGAACGGGAGAGGGCCCAGGAAGTCACCAGGGAACTCAAACGAATAAAGAACATTGTAGAGCCATGGATCGAAGCGAAGAAACAGATCGACGAGCTCGGCGAGCTGTATTACCTCGCCCTATCGGAGGGGGAGGACGAGTTAGAAGCGGAAATCATCGCCACTCTCCGCACACTTACCGAAAAGATAGGACTGCTTGAAAAACTATCCCTGTTCAAGGGAGAACACGACACCTCCAATGCGTATCTTACCATACATTCGGGTGCAGGAGGAACCGAAGCGTGCGACTGGGTCTCCATCCTTCTGAGAATGTACCTTCGCTGGTCGGAGAATCATCACTATAAAACAGAGATCGTCGATATACTTGCCGGTGAAGAAGCGGGGATAAAATCGGTGACCGCCTATGTGAAGGGAGAGTACGCATACGGCTACTTGAAAACCGAGATCGGCATTCACCGTCTCGTTAGAATTTCTCCATTCGATTCAAACAGGAGAC
>Ga0315537_1000334_pt1 | contig 36083 bp, 34 predicted proteins | sample SalMarSW160270MG_FD_203091 | JGI IMG/M metagenome (GOLD analysis project Ga0315537, IMG submission 203091) | Salt marsh sediment microbial communities from the Plum Island Ecosystem LTER, Massachusetts, United States - Salt Marsh Sediment SW1602-70 ... | reverse complement strand
AGCCTTGCGAAATCCCGCCTTGCGGGGCCCCAGAGAAGTTCCTGCATCTTCCGCTAATTACTCATCCACAACTACCTTCCTCTCAGGCGTCCCCCCAGGGATTGACGTGATCTTATGTTCTGATAGAATATTGATGGGGAATAATACCACTTAAAACGAGGAAAGTGGTGTAAAGAGATTATGAAAATAAAAGACGTTCGTTCCATAATTGATTTAATCCGTGATGCATCTAAAGCTGACCTCATAATCGTGTCCCTTTTCTTGCTGCCCATTCTACTCGGCAGTTGGTCCATCTGCTTTAATAATATTAGCTACCTTGACCATTACGATGGGTCGAAATTTGCTGTCATGATTGTTATTGCTGCCATTTATATTTTAGGACTAATTGTCATGAAGTGGTGGGACCCACGTGATGAGCAGCTCAAACGCGCAAGACTTCACGTCGAACGTAGACTTGAGCGAAGGCCGGGACACCGTGCATCTTTTGAAGCTATTAGAAAAGAAGTTAATGAAAAATATGATGATAATTTTCTCAAAGAACTTATTAATAAAAATCCAGCGACATTTCACAAAAGTAAAGTAAGAAGAAGCAAAGGCAAGCCGTATATGGATGGAATTGCGCTCAATTAGAAAACAGAAAAGGAGACAGGCTAATTTTTGAGAAATAGTTAAGGGATAGGGAAGAAGTAGGATTGTCGGCGTATTAGATTGACAAGCCAGGCTTCCGGGCGTCTTATACTGGTTTGCCTACTCATTGTTAGGTGGAGCCTAGAACCAGAAGACAGCATATGTCTGATCTCACTTATATCGAGAAGTCGAGATTCGAGAGGCTATTTGGGATGAGCAGTGGTTATGTCCTCGACTTCATCAATCGTACCTTCTCAGAGTTTGTGCTGGATAGTACTGGGAAGGACATCTTCTCTTCCAAGTACGAGTACGAGAGTGGCTCAAAAGCGAATCGTCTTAGAGCGTTCTGGAATCAAGAACCGAATCATGTTGTTGGAAAGCTCATGTCGGACTTGCTGGAGTATTACAGTGAATTGGGGGGCGAGCCGAAGGAGAAGGTACTATTCGAGAATTGTAGCGAAATAGCGAAACGACTCTTACAGGGAGCACCAGTTCCAGACATTGATGCGATTGAGCCTAATGCTGGCGGTCGAAGCTTCGAGCGATTGGCTCAATCTGTCAGGGATGCTATTGACAGGAACGAACCTGAGGTGGGTTTGGATCACCTACACACCTTTGTAGTGAAGTACCTCAGGGTAGTCTGCAAGAAACACGGAATATCAACGGAGAGGGGCAAACCGCTCCACAGTCTCATGGGAGAGTACATCAAGTACCTGAAGCAGGAGGGGCTGATAGAATCCCAGATGACAGATCGGATACTTAAGTCGAGCATCTCCACCATGGAAGCGTTCAATCTCGTTAGGAACGAACAGAGCTTGGCGCACGACAATCCCATTCTGGGCTATGATGAGAGCTTGCTGATATTCAATCATGTGGCTAGTGCAATCCGTTTTATTACTGCCATCGAAGACCGTGCAGAGGAAGACGAGGGGCCTGTGGATCACATCGAGAATGAAGGAGACGACATACCATTCTAAGACCTACCCAACAAGATAAGAAGAAAAGGAGACGGTTCTATTAAATTGAAAAAAGATAAATTTTGAAGATAAACAGAATTGTCCCCTTTATTATGATTCGTGCATCATCAGGAGAAAAATATATGGTAATTTGGGGACGCTCGTGAAATATTGACATTTGTGGCAAAAGGGGTCGCATCGTTATTCTTGATTTTGGTAAAAAGCCAAACTACAAAACAGTGATAATAAATAGAATTGAATGTTTCAGTTAGAAATAAAGGCTTAGAAACAAAAAGCATATTACCAATTCCTCAATAAAAACGGGCAGTTTTGCCTGATACAAAACCAGTGATTTCCTGCTTGACATTGGTTTGATTATGTGAAAATCTGATTATAATATCCTTGCAAAATTACAAACAACGTAACAAACTAACCTTCTAACCTCTATCCTATGGGGGGGGTGTTATGAAAAGAGGGTTTCAGAAGATGCCGTTAGAATAGCCTTCAAGGGGATACTATGCCCTTTGGAGGCTTTTATATTGTGATATTCGATTTGATGTATGATTCATAAAAAATGAAAGGAGGCTAAAATTACCTGACACGGTAGGGACCTAAACAAAGGAGAATTCACTCAATTCACCGAAGAAAGGAGGAGGTATCATGAGTTCTGATGGGAAAAAACCGAAAGGAATGACGCGAAGGGATTTCTTCAAAGGGGCAGCTGTGGCGGGCGCAGCCGTCGCCGGTATAAGCGCGCTCTCTAGTGTCGGTCAGGCTCGTGGTAGCCACGGGGATCATAAAGGTAAGGGGTGGCATGAGGGCATTCCAATTGGGTCGGAAGCAGTGAACGAGTACGGATACATCCTTGAGCAGCAATTGTTGTTGAGGTCATCTCCAATAGCCATCAAAATGTTGAAACCGGGAGATCCTATCCCTGGGGGAGCACAGAGACCCAGCTCTTCGAGCCTCATTGGTGGGCGTCTTGCCCTGTGTCAGGCATTTGCTTTGGCACGTCGCCAAGAAATGACTATAGCCATGTACGATACCGATCACTGGTGCTTTGAACCGATAATAGCTTTCGGACTGAGGCCACCGCCTCAGAGCTATCTGGATGGACTCACTACTTACCCTTTTCTTATTGGAGATCAGGAGGCAGCCGCAAAGCATGCGCAAGAGGATCCTCGCCTGCCATACGGGGAATATCAGGGTAGCGGTATGGTTTTTGGGCCTGCGAAGTCAGTTTCATTTAGTCCAGATATGGTGATGATCTATTGTAATTCGGGTCAATTGAGATATTTAATCCTTGCACTGGGGTATAAAGAAGCATACATGGTGAACTCTTCCTTTTACGCTATTGGCTCCTGCGGTAGAGCCGCTGTGCCCCCATTATTAACTCACGAAGCCACAATTACCGTCCCCGACCCGGGAGAACGCGACCGGGCAATGACCGGTGAAGATATTATGATCCTTACCCTGCCAGCAAAGACATGGCGAGTAAAGGGAGGGGAGTCGAGAAACCTGTTCTTAGACCTCATGGACGGAATAGATCACCTTAGTATGATGCCATATAAAACTTCCTTTTCCCCTTCGATGTGGCCTGATTTCCCGCAGCCTGGTTTCTACGTGGAGTACTTCAAACAGTGGGGATTGTGGCCTTAACCAGAATAGTGAATGTCTTAGTCAACTGCCACCACCTCTGTTGGTGGCAGTTGACTTATTCTTGGCATTCCGATCGTCAGTTAGTTATTTAACTGGGATTTCGCAAGGATTCCTAAGAAAGAGTTTTATTAAGTCTAAGACCGGTCCAACCAGATACATTTAAGCCTTTTCATGTTAGAAAATCAGCGAGACAAGAATACAGATAATAAACTTTTTCACTTGGCCCACTACTATCATACAGCGTCACCACTATGGACACCAGCTTTTAGGAGTCCCACCCCCCCACTCACCCCTGTCATACCCATGTAATAACCGACACAAAGTGTTTTCCCCTAAATTTTTAGTGATAGGTATCAGGAATAATGAGTCTCTTGGAATTGGTGAGGATTTGCGTTTCAAATAGTCAAATCCCACTTATATTTATTCAGCACTAAGAAGTACGTTTTTTAACCCAAAAAAGTGGGGATTTACAGCTATTGACATTTATTCAACAAAGTGAAAAGGTATATTATCCTTTTGCCAGTTTAGGTAATTTAATAAGATAACTCTAACCTTCTTGAGTGGGGATGAAAAACATGGGTTGCCGGAAGGTGGTATTAATTTAGCCTCTGAGGGATATTGTATACTCTTGGAGGTTTTTATATTTACCCTTAATATAACTTTGCACATAAGTAATATTAATGTGAGCCAACTTATATAAATAAGAAAAATCATAGGAGGTATTCTACTATGGAAGAGCAAATTTTAAAAAAAGTAAATATAATACTTATGCATATAAATAACCTTAAGGAATTCTTTAAAAGTAATCCTGACTATCCTTCTGTAGACCCTCCAATTCATTCTCAGGTTGATAATATTATTGCTGAGATAAATGAACTTAAGATTGAGGGAATACCCCCCCTAGCTAGAGTAGAAACATATTTATCTGCAGACAACGAAAAATACGCAAATAGAGAAGTTGTTATCGGAAAACTTTATGAAATAGAAGGATATTTAGAACCATTTAAACAAATTGATTAAATATCAACAAGGGGTCAAGTCTTTGATTAATGATATCAATTGGGTATGCGAGGTTACATCGTAATTCTTGATTTTGCTAAAAAGCCAATTTACAACACAGTCACATTTACTGCTATCCTACTTTAATTCTTTTAATCGCCTGAACAACACGCACGACAACGTGATCAATATTCCCACGGCAAGCAAACCAATCTGAAAATTCCATTTATCGGCCACCGCGCCCAAGCCGACCGGAAAAATCCCATAGCAGAATAGAGAGCTGATAGCAATGGTCGTTCCTATAAAGGTTGTTCTTTCTTCAGGGGGGGTGATCGAGGAGATAGCCATTATAGCGGCCGGGAAGAATACCATGCTCACGGTCGCTTGTATGACGAGCATTCCAACCAGCAGCCACAGTACCTGGGCGAGGGCCATTCCCACCGTTGAAAGCCCGGTAATAAACAGGATAATGAACAGCAGTTTCTTGACAGCAAAGCGGTCAACGAGAAAGCCGACCAGGATGGTGGCAAACACCCCCCCTATCCGTGAAACACCGAAGAGAGTATTGGCCGCTTCCACCTGCATCCCTTTCTCCGTTACCAGAAAGAGGGGAATAATAGTGTAGATACCGGCGGTGGCCATCGCGGCCATAATCCAGAGAATAGCCATTACCCAAAAATCAGGACGACGCAGTACCGCCGCATAGCTGCCCTTTTTTTCCTCTTGGGGTCTCGGATCCGGGGCAAAGACCCAGAACAAGACAATGCACAGTGCGCACGCCCCGCTGAGCATGATAAAAAAAGACTGCCAGTGATACAAGCGGATGGTCAAGGCTACGAGTATGGGTACGGCGAGGAAGCTGAAGGAAGCGGCCGTTTCATGGAAGGCGATGGCCTTACCCCAGTTGACGCGGCTCACTATCGACGTTATCAGAGGAATCGAGCATGGTAAATAGATTCCTGCCGAGAGGCCTATTAAAAAGGCGCATCCAGCGAAAAAGTAGTAGGTATGCGCATACTTAAGGCACAGCGATACCAACGCCAGCGCGATGAAACCGAATAGAATAGATCGTTTATAACCAATGTGTTTGGATACCCATCCTGACATGAATACAGAAATAGTACCGCCAACGGCCATGAAGGAAAACAGGCTGCCTGCCACGGCATGCGTGATGGCCAACTCGCCCTCTATAATCGGAAGAAGGGGAGAGAAGGACATTCTGACGGAGAAGTTGAGGAACCAGAGGCCCCAGAAGATCAAGAGGAGGAGGATTTTCATGGTTGCAGGTTATACACTGTGTCGGATGAATGTTCAAGTAAAAAAACAGTGATGTGAATCATGTTCCCAATAATACATCTCAGTTCATTCGAAAACTCCGTTCCCTACTATCTCCCAAGTAACCAGAACAAGATCAAGGCCCGTTTACCTATCCTGCTACATTCAAAAGCCTTTCAAACCCCCTTTAAATGAGCTATAATGCCTGTTCTTTTATAATTATACTATGGAGAGCTGTGCTAAGATGGTTTGATTTTCTCGGGAAAACTATCATTGCAACTGAAAAGCTATGGTTGCAGTGTGTTAGAAGATGTTTTAAAATACTATAAGATGAAATCACGCGCCCGCAAGTCAATCTCTTCCTCATTACCTTCTGTAGAAAAAGAACACGACAGATATACCCGGGCCCTGGTGCAGATGAGCAATGACGGGATCCTCGTCTTTGACGAGGATCGTTCCATAGCCTTCACCAATCAGATGGCTACCATGCTGACCGGCTATCCCCCGGAGGAGCTTTTGGGGAAAGACGTCTGTTCTGTCCTGGGGCACGAGGTGGAGGAGGTCCTCGCCCAGCTCAAAGGCCCCGGTGACAAGCTGTGTCAAGAGGTACAGATTCCTACTGCCGGAGGTGAACAGAAGGATTTCTCACTCTGCTTGGCCCTGGCCGAGGGGGGAACGGGGGATGTTAAGGGGTGCGCCTATCTCACCGATATCACCGAGCGTAAAAAATTTGAAGAGCAGCTTCGCCTCTCGGAAAAACGGTACCGGGAGCTTTTTGAGCATGTGGGGGAGGGGCTCTTCATCAGCACCCCGGAAGGTAAATTTGTCGATTGCAACCCGGCCCTCCTAGAGATACTCGGCTATGCGAACAAGGAGGAATTATTACAGATAGATATTACCAACGACCTCTATGCGATCCCCGCTGACCGCAAGATCTTCCAGAACATGGTGGAGCGGGCCGGGTCGGTCAAGGAGTGGGAGGTTGAGTTCAAGCGAAAAGATGGTGGGAAACTTACCGTGCTCCTCTCCGCCCATGCCATCCGCGACAGCGAGGGGAAGATCGTTGGGTACGAGGGGATCATCATCGATATCACCGAGCGCAAGCAACTGGAACGGGAGCTTCAGGAAACCAATGACTTTATGAAGATGCTTATTGAAAGCTCCCCCTACGCCATTATGGCGACCGATATTAAAGGAAACACTATCGTTTTTAACAAGGCGGCTGAGGAGCTGCTCGGCTATAAGGCGGACGAGGTGCTGGAGAGGATACATATTACCAAGCTCTATCCTCCAGACGTTGCCAAAGAGGTTATGAAGAAACTCCGCAGCCCTTACTATGGAGGTATCGGCAGATTTACGGGTTCGGAGTTCAAGGTGGTGGATAAATGGAGCAAGGAGATCCCCATTCACCTCTCAGCCGCCATCGTCTACCGGGCGGGCCAGGAGGTGGCCTCGGTGGGGATCTTTACCGATCTCCGCCCCCGGCTCGTTATGGAACAAAAGCTTCAGGAGACCCACCTGCAGCTGATTCAGCTGGAGAAATTGAGATCCCTGGGTGAAATGGCGGCAGGGGTCGCTCATGAGATCAACAATCCCTTAGGGGGGATCCTTATTTACGCCAGTCTTTTGATGGAAAAGCTCGGACCTGATGATGCAAAACGGGAAGACCTCGGGAAGATCATTCATGAGACCACTCGGTGTAAGGAGATAGTAAGGAGTCTCCTTGAATTTTCCCGCCAGAGCGGCCCCAAGATGGAACTCGCCGATGTTAATAGGGGAATAACCGATGGGCTCCTCTTTTTAGAAAATCAGGTCACCTTTCACAATATCAAGATCATCAAGGAGCTTGATCCGTCCCTTCCCTTCATTTTGGGTAACGCCGGCCAATTGAAACAGGTTTTTCTGAATATTATGATTAATGCGGCTGATGCCATGCACGGGAAAGGGGTCCTGACGATAAAGACCTTTCTTTCAATGGACAAGGATGAGGTTATCGTTGAGTTTACGGACACCGGTGGGGGCATTCCCGAGGAGATCCTCCCCAGGATCTTCGATCCCTTTTTTACCACCAAGGGAGTGGGGGAAGGGACAGGGTTGGGACTCTCTATGTCGTACGGCATCGTGAAGGAGCATAATGGGAATATAGAGGTCGATACCGTGGAGGGGAAGGGGACGACCTTCCGCGTTGTTCTGCCTGTAGAATATGAGGGGGCGTTTCCTCAAGAAAATGGGGGAAATCAATAAAAAAATCTTGCTTATCATCTAAAAGTTGCTAGAATTGGGGATGTTTCAGACCTAATCGATAACAAGGAGGGTTCCATGGGGTGGCGGGAGCAGTTGAAGAGCGGAAAGTTTTTAACGATAGTGGAAGCCTTACCTCCTAAGGGGGTGGATGTCAAAGGATTTGAGGAACAGTTGATACCCCTCAAGGGGAGGGTGGAGGCCATCTACGTGCCGTCCCTTCAGGGGGGGGTCATGCGCATGAGCTCCTGGGTGGCGGGTCGATACCTCCTCGACCGGGGCTACGAGACAATCTGTGAGATCTCATGTGCCCATCAGAACCGGGTGGCGGTACAGGCGGAGTTGCTGGGCGCCTACCATCTGGGCGTTGAGAACATTATGGCGGTTGTGGGGGACGATCCGAAGCTGGGAGATCACCCGGAGGCCAAGGCGGTTTTCGACATAGATCTTCTGGAGCTCTTGGGGGGGATCAGGAATCTCCAGGAGGGTCATGATATGAGTGGTGGCGATCTTGCAGGTTCTCCCCGTTTTTGCGTGGGGACCAAGGTCGACGCCAGTGTTCGAGGTAAAGGTCTTGATGCGGAAATGCGGGCGATGGAACAGATGGTGGGGCTCGGCGCGGAGTTCTTCGTTACGACCACTATCTATGATCTCGCCCAGTTTAAGGCCTTCATGCAGAAAGCAAAGACCTTCGGTGTCCCCATTATCGCGGGCCTGATGGTGTTGAAGTCGGCCGGGATGGCGAGATACATAAACAAACACGTTGAAGGAGTAGTGGTCCCTGAGGCGACCATTGAGCGCTTGATGAAGGCACCTGACAAGATCATGGCCTCTATCGAGATAGCAGCGGAGATTATTAAAGGGATCAAAGGGATGTGTCAGGGGGTGAGTATCATATCGATGGGCTGGGAGGACAAGGCCCCCGCCATCTTGGATGCAGCGGAAGGGTAATGAGGGGTAATGTGCGAATCGCCCGAGAGGCGAGGGTATTGGTGAAGTGAACAAAATGCAATAACATACTGTTGCTTTGAGGGGAGGAACAGATGTTTTTAACCATATCAGTATACCTTGCCCTGATCATATTCGGAGCAGGGGTACTCTATAAAATCTTCATGTGGTTCCGGTCGTCTATCAGCATCGGGGCTGCTGACATTCCCTTCTCAAGAAGGATCGTAGCTACCTTTAAGGGGATCCTCTTGACGCTGGCAAGCGTCAAGATCTTCACGATCTTCAAGGTTTTCATCCTCGATGTTATCCTCAATCGCCGTATCCTTCAAGAAGATGTTCTCAGGTGGCTTATGCACCTGTGCATCTACGGTGGTTTTGTGCTCCTGCTCCTGATGCATGCCCTGGGGCAGTACACCAGCGCGGTCGTATTCGATAACTACCTGTCGACCATCAATCCCTTTTTCTTTCTGAGGGATCTGTTCGGGGCCGTGGTCCTCGTGGGGATCGCCATTGCGATCTATCGTCGATTCATTGCGAAGGTCCCCCGGCTCATGACGGGGCGCATGGACCTCTATGCCATCGTTCTGGTCGTGGTAATTATCTGCTCCGGCATCATCTTGTTGGGGACCAAGATGGCCTCCTATACCGTCTATGAGCAGATGGTGGCGGATTACACCCTTCTTGACCCGGAAGAGTCGCAGGCCCTGGAGGCCTATTGGGTGCAGGAATTCGGCGTCGTCTCCCCCACGGCACAGGGGCCCTTTGACGCGGAGACCCTGGCGCAGGGGCAAGAACTGCACAGCATGAGCTGTGCGGAGTGCCATATAAAGTCCCAGTGGGCCTTTACCGGCTATGGGGTGGCCAGGATCATCAGGCCCTTCGCCGTGTGGTTAGACGGCCTGAACGCACGCGGAGTGTTGTGGTACATTCACTTCTTCGCCTGCCTTATTGGATTGGCGTACCTCCCTTTCAGCAAGATGTTTCACATCATCGCCAGCCCCTTGAGCCTGCTCGCCAATGCCGTCATGGAGCGCGGGAGGTCAGATCCCGCCGTCATCGCTACGAAGCAGATAATGGAGCTCGATGCCTGTACTCACTGCGGGACCTGCACGGTGCGATGCTCTGTTGGCGCTGCCCTGGAGGAGATCCCCAACATCAACATCCTGCCTTCCGAGAAGATCGCATCCATCAAGGCGCTGGCATCGGGGAGGAAACTCACCCAGTCAGAGCTCAAGGCAATCCAAGAGGGGGTCTACCTCTGCACTAATTGCTACCGGTGCACCGTGGTCTGCCCCGTGGGGATCAATCTCCAGGATCTGTGGTTCAATGTGCGGGAGGTGCTCCTTCAACGGGGGTTGCCGGAGCTTTCCCTCCTCTCTCCCCTCTCCTTTTACCGCGGCTTAATGAGCGGGGAGATGACCCCTCGGGATTATAACAAACCCCTCATGAAAGCCCGCAAGGCCATTGCGGACAAGAGCGGTATACAAAAGGAACAGGATCAGGTAGTGCCCCTTCCTCGAACGGACAGGGAATTCAAGAGCAGGCTCAACCTCTCCGCGCAGGCCAGCACCTTCTCGGTCTGCTTCGGGTGCCAGACCTGCACCAATGCCTGTCCCGTTGTGGCCCAGTACGCAGACCCGCAGGAGGTACTCGGCCTGCTCCCGCACCAAATCATGCATGCGTGTGCACTGGGGCTCAGGGGGCTGGCCTTCGGGTCCGCCATGCTCTGGGATTGCCTGACCTGTTATCAGTGTCAGGAGCAGTGCCCCCAAGGGGTGGGTATCACCGATGTGCTCTACGAGCTCAAGAACGTTACCGTTGAGCAAATGGGATTACAAACATCACACAGGGTGAGCGCACGATGAAACAGTATGCCCTCTTTCTCGGCTGCACTATCCCGGCTCGGCTTCAACACTACGAGTCCGCCGCACGAGGGGTCTTAGACCGGCTCGATGTTAGGGCAATCGATATCAAGGAGTTCAATTGCTGCGGGTACCCGCTGCGAAACATCAATTTTGAGGCCTTCGTCCTCCTGTCGGCGAGGAATTTGGCCCTTGCCGAGCGCGCGGGGCTCGACATCATGGCCCTGTGCCAATGTTGTTTCGGGACCTTGAAGAAGGCCCATGTGCTCCTGCAAGAGGACAAGTCCCTGCGGCAGGAAGTAAACGCCGTTCTTGTGAAAGAGGGGCTGCACTATGAGGAGGGAGTCGAGGTCAGGCATCTCCTCCAGGTCCTCTACCACGAGGTCGGCATCAAGATGATCAAGAAGCACATAGCCAGGCCTTTTGCAGGGCTGAATATTGCGGCGCACTATGGCTGCCATGTCCTGCGCCCCAGTACCATCGTCCAATTTGACGATCCGGTCTCACCTACCCTTTTTGATGAGTTGGTCGGGGTTACTGGGGCCGAAAGTGTCCCCTGGCAGCGGAGGCTCGAATGCTGCGGTGCCCCCCTGAGAGGGGTCAATGACGAGCTCTCGATGACCCTGACCAACAAAAAGCTCGAAGACGGCAAGGATGCAGGTGCTGACTATCTCTGCGTGGCCTGCCCCTACTGCCAGATCCAGTTCGATACCGTCCAGGGGGAGGGGGGGATGTCCGCGAAAGGCGCGGAGAACCATCGACTCCCCACTATCCTTTACCCCCAACTCCTCGGCCTCTGCATGGGGATCGATACAAAGGCCCTCGGTTTGGAGGCGAACCAGGTCCCGATCACAGGCATTGAGGGATTCTTGGCCCAGGGGAAAAAGGGGCGTTCGGCAGGCTCTTCCCAACCGCGTGAAGCGGGGCGGGGGAAAGGTGCGCAAAAATCAAGGAGAGAGGTGTAAGCTTGAGGTAGTGACCGAATGACTGCGAAGCGAAAGAAAAAAACCGGTGAAGCGAAAAAAATAGGGGCAGTCCTCGTCGTAGGAGGGGGAATCGGCGGGGTGCAGGCCTCTCTCGACCTGGCGAACGCGGGCTTCAAGGTCTATCTCGTGGAGTCCTCCCCGGCCATCGGCGGAAAGATGGCCCAGCTGGACAAGACCTTCCCCACCAACGACTGCTCCATGTGTATCTTATCGCCGAAGCTGGTCGAGTGCGGCAGGCACCCCGACATAGAGCTCCTCACCTACTCGGAGCTGCTCGCCCTGAACGGCGCGCCGGGGAACTTCCGTGCCCGGGTACTCAAACACCCCCGCTATATCAACGAAGAGCTCTGTACCGGGTGCGGCACCTGCCAGGAGAAGTGTCCCAGCAAGACGCAGAGCGAGTTCGATGAGGGCCTCGGGCAGAGGAAGGCGATCTATGTGCCTTACCCTCAGGCCATACCAAAGACGCCGGTTATCGACACGGAGATCTGTACCTATTTTCTCAAGGGGAAGTGCCGGGTGTGTGAGAAGGTCTGTCCTGCCAAGGCAGTGGACTTTGAACAAAAGGCGCAGGAAGTGGAGATCGAGGTCGGGGCGGTGCTCCTCGCCGTGGGGTATGAGGTCTTCGACCCCCTTCAGAAAGGGGAGTACGGATACGGGCGATATGCAAATGTGGTCAGCAGCATCGAATTTGAGCGGATCCTCTCCGCCTCGGGTCCGTATGGGGGGGAGATCCAGCGCCCCTCGGACAACGAGCACCCCCAAAAGATCGCCTGGATACAGTGCGTGGGGTCGCGTGATTCCAGCATTGGGCGGGACTACTGCTCGTCGGTCTGCTGCATGTACGCCACCAAGGAGGCCATCATTGCCAAAGAGCATCTCGCTGACATCGAGCCCACCATCTTTTACATAGACATCCGCGCCTTCGGCAAGGAGTTTGACAGCTACTATGAGCGGGCCAAGGAGGAAGGAGGAGTCAGGTACATCCGCTCCATGGTCTCCCAGGTGCGGGAGGACCCCGAGACCAAGAATCTCTGGATCACGTATGTGGATGAGGCAGGTGGATTGCAACACGAGGATTTTCACCTGGTGGTCCTCTCGGCGGGGCTGTCCCCTTCCCCAACTGCCCAAAAGCTGGCCAAGAGGCTCGGCGTAGCACTGGAGGCCCATGGATTTTGTAATACGGCAGCCTTTGCCCCCCTGGCGACCTCCCGTGAGGGGGTCTATGTCTGCGGGGTCTTTCAATCACCGCAGGACATACCCGAGACCGTGGCCCAGGCCAGCGGGGCGGCGGCAGCAGCCACCGCTTCCATCTCCTCGGCCCGGGGGGAGCTCCTCAAGCAACAGGAGTATCCCCCGGAGCGCGATGTTGGAGCGGAGGAGCCCCGGATTGGGGTCTTCGTCTGCCACTGCGGGATCAACATTGCCGGCGTGGTCGATGTGGAGGCAGTGCGTGAGTATGCCCGCACCCTCCCCCATGTGGTCTATGCCTCAGATAACCTCTTTACCTGCTCACAGGACACGCAGGAGCGGATGAAGGAGGTGATTCAGACAGAGCGGCTCAACCGCGTGGTGGTCACCGCCTGTTCGCCGCGGACACACGAGCCTCTGTTCCAGCAGACCCTCAGGGAATCGGGGCTCAATGCCTATCTCTTCGAGATGGCCAATATCCGCGACCAGTGCTCCTGGGTCCACATGCAGGACAAAGAGGGGGCGACCCAGAAGGCCAAGGACCTGCTGAGGATGGCAGTAGCCAATGCCGGCCTCCTTGAGCCCCTCGAGCGTCAGCACATCCCCATCCGCAAGCGGGCAGTAGTGGTCGGAGGGGGATTGGCCGGTATGACGGCGGCTCTGGGCTTTGCCGAGCAGGGGTTTGAGGTCTCGCTGATCGAACGGGAGGCGGAGCTGGGGGGGACCATGCGTCATATCCACTACACCCTCTCCGGGGAGGATCCACAGGCCTTCCTGCAGGAGTTGATCAACAAGGTCAAGGCCCACCCCACCCTCCAGGTGATCACCAATGCCGAGGTCGTTGATCATGAGGGGATACAGGGGAACTTCTCCACCGGCGTGATGATTGCACCTGCCATGACCTATCGAAAGATTGAGCACGGCGTGACCGTCCTGGCCACGGGCGGTGAGGAATACAAGCCTCAGGAGTACCTCTACGGGGAGCATCCAAGCGTTCTCACCCAGCTGGAGTTGGAGGAACGTATAGCCTCGGGAGAGCTGGACCCGAAGGGGCTGGGGCGCGTCGTGATGATCCAGTGCGTGGGGTCGCGAAACGAAGAGCGCCCCTCGTGCAGCAGGATATGCTGTTCCGTTGCGATCAAGAACGCCCTCAAGCTCAAAGAGCTGGCCCCGGACCTCGATATCCATATCCTCTACCGCGATGTTCGGACCTACGGGCTCCTTGAGCAGTACTATACCCGGGCCAGAGAGCATGGGGTGATCTTTACCCGGTACGTCCCCGAGCGCGCACCCACAGTGCAGGGTGGCAAGGGGAAGGCAGGGAAGGTCTCGATCAAGGTCTGGGACGACGCCCTCAGGCGGAATCTCGTCATCGAAGCCGACCTCCTCGTGCTCAGCGCGGCAACCATTTCGGGTGAGAACGAGGAGTTCGCGGCCATGTTCAAGGTCCAGCGGACCCTGGAGGGTGCCTATCTCGAGGCCCACATGAAGCTGCGGCCGGTGGATTTCGCACGGGAGGGGCTCTACATGTGCGGCCTTGCCCACGCGCCGAAGCTCATGGATGAGACCATTTCCCAGGCCCAGGCGGCGGTGGCCCGGGCAGCCACCCTCCTTTCTAAAGATGAGATAGAGGTGGGCGGGGTTATCGCGCGGGTCGATCCGGAGCTCTGCGCCGCGTGTCTGATCTGTGTGCGGGCCTGTCCCTATGGGGTGCCCGTTATCGGCGAAGACGGTGTTTCCGTGATAGACCCGGCCAAGTGCCAGGGGTGCGGGAACTGCGCGGCTGAATGCCCCCAGCGGGCGATTCAGTTGCAGCACTACCGGGATGTACAGCTTATCGCCAAGGTGACGGCCTTGGCAAGGGAGGAAGCGGATGCCATTTGAGCCCCGGATACTCGCCTTCTGCTGCGAGCATTGAGCCTATTCGGCAGCGGACCTGGCAGGTTCGATGAGAAAAAGCTATCCTGTGAATGTCAAGCTCATCAGGGTCCCCTGTACCGGGAGGGTCGATGACGTGCACCTGATGAAGGCCTTTGAAGAAGGGATGGACGGGGTCTATGTGGCGGGGTGTCTGGAAGGGGAATGTCATTTCCTCAGGGGCAATCTGCGGGCCAAGAAGCGGGTGGGACACGTGAAGGGGATTTTGACCGCCCTGGGGATCAACCCGGAGCGGCTCCAGATGTACAACCTCTCAGCGGCCATGGGGGGGCGATTCGTGGAGATCGCCCAGGAGATGACGGAACGGATAAAGGCCCTGGGCCCGAGCCCCGTCAACACGGGTCAGGGGAGGGAATCTGTCGAGGAACAGCAGGAGGAGGAGGAAAAGCAATGATCGTTGCGGAGGCCAAACCTATAGAAGAAGTTCTGGCGATGATCGATCGGTATGATAAGATCATCCTGGCCGGGTGCAAGGAATGCGTTGCCGTCTGCGCGGCAGGGGGGGAGAAGGAGGTCCAGCTCCTCGCCTCGGCCCTGCGGACCGCGAGAAAGACCGCAGGCAGGGAGATAGAGATCCGGGAGGTGACCCTGGAGCGGCAGTGCGACCCGGAGTACGTGGAGGGGATCAGGGGGTTCGCCGGGGACTACCAGGCCATCCTCTCCATCGCCTGCGGGGTGGGGGTCCAGTACATGGCCGAGCACTACAAGACCATCCCCGCCTTGCCCGGCTTGAATACCTCCTTTATGGGGGGGTCTCTCGAACAGGGGGTCTGGAGCGAGCGATGCCAGGGGTGCGGGTCGTGTGTCCTGCATCTCACCGGGGGTATCTGCCCCATCACCCGCTGCTCAAAGAGCCTCTTGAACGGCCCGTGCGGCGGCTCCGCTCAGGGAAAGTGCGAGGTGGATCCGGAGATAGAGTGCGGCTGGCAGCTCATCATCGACCGCCTCAAGGCCCTCGGGGAGTTCGAGGCCCGGTTTGTCGAGCTCTTCCCCGTCAGGGACTGGTCAACGAGCAGGGACGGGGGGCAGCGAAAGATCGTGAGGGAGGATTTAAAGCAATGAAGACGGAAAGCCGCCTGGAGAAGATCCTGGACAAGGGTGCATTCGCCGTCACTTCGGAGTGCGGCCCCCCCCGCGGGGCCGATCCCGATGTCATCCGCGAAAAAGGAAAGCTGCTCAAAGGGGTCGTCGATGCGGCGAACATCACCGACTGTCAGACCTCCGTGGTCAGGATGTCGAGCTTCGCCTCGTGTCTGATCCTCAAGGAGATGGGGTTTGATCCCATCCTCCAGATGGTGACGAGGGACCGCAACCGCATCGCCATCCAGAGCGACATCCTGGGGGCGGCCGCCCTGGGGATCAACAACATGCTCTGCCTGTCCGGAGACCACCAGCGTTTCGGCGATCACCCCCAGGCCAAGAACGTCTATGATATCGATTCCATCCAGCTCATCATGACGGTGAAAAAGATGAGGGATGAGGGGAAATTCCTCAACGACGAGGAGCTGACCAAGCCCCCGAAGCTCTTTATCGGGGCGGCGGCCAACCCCTTTGCCGACCCCTTTGAGATCAGGGCCCTGCGGCTGGCCAAGAAGGTCGCGGCAGGGGTCCAGTTTATCCAGACCCAGTGCATCTTTAACCTCGATCGCTTCGCCGAGTGGATGCGCCAGGTGGTCGATATGGGGCTCCATGAGCGGGTCGCCATCCTGGGCGGGGTCACCCCGCTCAAATCCGTCGGCATGGGGAAGTACATGAAGAACCTCGTGCCGGGGATGGATGTGCCCGATGCAATCATCGAGCGGCTCAAGGGGGTGGAGAAGGAGAAACAGAGTGCAGAGGGGATCAAGATCTGCATCGAGAGCATCCAGCGCCTCAGGGAGATGGAGGGGGTGCGGGGCGTTCATATCATGGCCATCGAGTGGGAGGAGAAGGTCAAAGAGATAGCGGAGGGGGCCGGCCTGCTTCCGAGGCCGAAGGTATAAAAAACAAAGCAGAGGGAGGAAGAGCAATGGCACAGAAGATCTTAATAGTTGATGATGATCCTGATCTGGTAGAGGCCGTTTCCATCATTCTGGAGAGCAAGGGGTATACTGTAGCTGCTGCCTATGGCGGGGTTGAGGGTCTAGAAAAGGCCCGGACCGAGAAGCCCGATCTTATCGTCCTCGATGTGATGATGCCGGACAAGGATGGGTATGAGGTCTGCAAGGAGCTCAAGGCCGACGAGAAGTCCCGTTCCATCCCCATCCTCCTCCTGACCGCCGTGGTCTCCAAGATATCCAGCACCAAATATACGCAGCAGATGGGGATGGAGACGGAGGCGGATGATTACGTTGACAAGCCGGTGGAGCCGGACGAGCTGGTCAGGAGGATAGAGGCCCTTATCTCCAAGTAATGCGGTTCCGCTAGGGCCTTGAAGGGCGAAGAGTGCACCGTGGCTGAGAAGAAAAAGATCCTGGTGATCGACGACGAGGCCATCATGCGCGACGGCTGTTCCCAGATCCTTGCCAATGATGGGTGCGAGGTCCTCACCGCACCCAATGGGGAGGAGGGGCTGGCAGCCATCAAGGGGGATCCCGCAGGGTTTGAGGTGGTCCTCCTGGACCTCAAGATGCCGGGGTTAAGCGGGATGGAAGTGCTGGAGGCGGCGCGAGAGGTCAACCCCGCCCTCCTGGTCGTGGTCATCACCGGCTACGCCACGGTTGATGCGGCAGTCGAGGCCATGAAGAAAGGGGCCTATGACTTTATCGCTAAACCCTTCTCGCCGGATCAACTCCGCTTGATCGTCAACCGGGCCCAGGAGAAGCGGCGGCTGGAGCTGGAGGCAGAGCAGCTGCGCGCAGAGGCTGCCCGCAGCCTGAGGGATGTGGCCACGGAAAAGAGCAAGGTGCGGACCATCGTCCACTGTATGGCGGACGGGATCTTGGTAACTGATCGGGATGGACGGATCGTTCTCACCAACCCGGCAGCCGGGAGGATGCTCGGTGTCGACGCCCATGCGTGCCTGGCACAACCCCTGCGTGAGGCTGTGGAGCATGAGGAGCTCATTGAGGCCGTGGCGGGAGTGGTGGAGCCGGCGAACCCCGAGGTGACCACCATATCCCAGGAGTTGCGCATCGGGGATTCCCTCATCAGGGCACACACGGCGGCGGTCAAGAGCGAAGAGGGAGAGGTGCTCGGGACGGTAACGGTCCTTGAGGATATGACCTATCTCCTGGAGCTCGACCGCATGAAGGGGGATTTTATCGCCATGGTTTCCCACGAACTCCGTTCCCCCATTTCGGCCATCGTCCAGAACATGAACCTCATCCTGGACGGCCTGGTTGGGGAGACCACCGAGAAGCAACGCCACCTCCTGTCGAGGGCCAAGGAGCGCTCCAAAGGTCTCCTCGACCTCATCGCCGACCTCTTGGAGATCTCCAAGATAGAGGCCGGCATGACCGTGCAGTGCAAAGAGCCCCTCCGGGTGGAGGAGGTGGTGCGCACGGTCGTTGAACTGATGGAGGGGGAGGCCCGGGCCAAGGGGATCTCACTCACCACCCAGCTTGACGCCTCCCTCCCCCCGGTCCTCGGGGACAAGGAAAACCTGGAAGGGGTATTCACCAATCTGGTGAGCAACGCCATCAAATATACACCCGAAGGGGGCACGGTGCACATAGAGACGTGTGCCGACGGTGACTATGTCAAGACGGTGGTGAAGGATACCGGTATAGGGATTTCCGCGGATGACCTCCCGCAGATCTTTGACAAGTTCTCCCGGGTCAAAACGGAGAAGACCCGGGGGATCGTGGGGACCGGGTTGGGCCTGTCCATCGTCAAGAACATCGTCGAGACCCATCTCGGTTCTATTGTAGTGGAGAGTGAAGAGGGGAAAGGAACGGCATTTACCGTTCTCTTGCCCCGGGAGACGTGATCAATGAGGGCCGGTCAGCAAGTCTCGGGGGTCTCGTTGGTGAGGTACTTGGCAACGACTGTTTGTAGGGAACAGGGGGCCGGTTTCCCCTGGTAGGTCAGTTCCAGCGCCTGTACATCAGATTCCCACATGACATCGCCTGGTGCGAGCACGCAGGTACTGCCGGGCTCGTGCTGCGTGTAGAGCGTGTCGTCTTTGTAATAGAAATGCTCTTCTGCGTTGTGACGGACGGGGAAGAAGCGCATAAGGGGAGGGATATCGCCGGGCTTGAACCAGAGCTTGATTTCTTGCTCGGCTTCTTGGGGGGTGGCTGAGGCGTGGATCAGGTTGTCCATCCGTTCTCCAATAACGTTTCCCTTCACGTCGGTCAGCGGCACGACGGTCCCCAGGGAACGGACACAGCCGGGTTTTTCCTGTCTCGCATCGTGGGGGTTGGTGGGCCCGGCAAGGTCCCGCACTCTTTTGACGGCGTCGGGGCCTTGATACACAATGGCGATGACCCGCTGTTTGTGCGGCGCATCAGGGTAGTGGATGCGCCCCATGATGTATTCGATGAGGGAGGGATAGAATATCTTCCCCCGGTGCTCCGCATAGTGTTCCTCCGCCAGCATCTTGGAGACGCAGACCACTTTTAAACCGGCAAAGCGCAGGCCGCTGTGGAATTCAGAAAGCTGGGAGAGGACGTAACCGGTGAGTGAATTCTTCAGTGCGTCCGGTTTGATGAGGACGAGGGTTTGGTCGAGTTCCTTCTTCGGCATGGTCATTTCCTCACTTCAATTGCTCGCCAATAGATATCAGAGGAGAAGGTGATTGTCAAGGTAACCAAACGCGCAATTCTCTGTTGACAAATACTATATATTGTGGTATAGAATTCTAGTAATACAATATAGTTGCTATTTACGGGGCCACATCACTACTACCAGACAGGGGGGTATCAGATGTGGAGGCCGAATCCCATGCCTATTTCAATGATAAAGAAGATCCCGATTCGTGAGCGCCGCAGGCTCAAGCGGGTGCATGCCGGCATACCCTTGAAGATCCAGCTTATCGGGAACCCGCTACCTCCCCCGCCGGTCAGCGTGGAGACCGACACGATCTCCCCCCAAGGGCTGTCCATTATCATACCAATACAGACGCAGTTTGAACGCGGGCGTTTCTTTATCCCGGGGGGAGAGGATTCCATCAGTATGGCCCAGTATCTCTTATTGCATAACAAGCAATTGAATTTAGGGATCACTATACTCCCCCAGGGGGGCAGCATACCGGCGCTGGGCACGGTTAAGTGGTTTACGAGGAGTTTTGACAAGGGGCTGTATGAAGTGAGAGCGGGGGTCTTCATAGACACAATGGAGGCGGAGCATACGAACCAGTGGCTGGAATTCCTCACTGCGCTATCCCAATTCTGGAGCAGCCTTGGACCGAGCAGGGGTAAGGAGCGGAGTCCTACCCCCTTTTTTGAACCAGCCCATTCCCGGTTGTATTGACCGGGCCTTTGTATGAGAGCGTGATGGAGATGGAGGGGGAAAGCGAGGTAGGAGCATATGCAGAGCGCGCATCGCGGGCCAGTGACAGAACCGGTTCCTGAGCGCCGCATCATCAATCGGGTGCATACGGCCATTCCCGTAACAATCCAGCTCGCAGAGGGAGTAGGGGCTCCCCCGCCTGTCACGGTGCAGACAGCCAATATCTCCCCCCGGGGGATGTCAACGGTCATTAACATAAGACTTAAGGAGCAAGATGGACGTGTCTCAATCCACGAGGAGACAAAGGGCTCTGCAAAGATAGTTAAGTACCTCTTATCGGAGGACAGGATAGTGGGATTGGGGATCCATATCCTGCCGGAGGGGGGGAGCATACACGCCATGGGGACGGTCAAGTGGCATGCCAGTAGTGTGAGCAAGAGATTGTATGCGGTGAGGGTGGGGATGTTTCTGAACGAGGTTGACCGTGCACATAAGAAAGAGTGGTTCGATTTTCTCAGGGCAATATACCGGCACCTGGCGTGCTTTTATTCGGAGTTGGAGGACGCGAAGGGCTCAATGACCCCTTTGTATCCCGGCTGACACTCAGCCTTTTCGAACCCCACAAGCGAAAAAACCCATAATTGACAGCCGAAAGATTGGGAGAAGATTTGTTTTCTTTGCATCCGCCTTGTCGGCACATTGGTATGCCGCTGACAGCATACTCATTGCCGCGTGGCTTACAAAGGTAGGACGGGCGGATTTTTGGTCTTGACTTTTGAGAACACCGGTGTAGTGTTTTAATATTAGTATTCGTATCAGCACTTTTAACTTATTGCATACATATTTTCCCATCTCACGGCCAGGAGGGTTTGAGTTTTGGTATGTTAAGCTTCGCTCACCAGCACAACCAGCGTTGTGGGGAGGGTGGTACCGCTGAAGGGCATCCCCACTTTTAAATTTTCAGTAAACATGGAGGGGGACATGGTACGAGTAGAGCGCCGTTCGGGCAAGGAGCGCAGGTCCGGACACGACCGTAGGAAGCGTTCTACCAAGGGCTTCGGCGGGTCCGGACGTCCGGACAGTCGGGAGAGGCGGTCCGGCAAGGACCGGCGGAAATCTCCCCCGGCCAAGGCATAGGGGAAGGGAGGAAGGAGGCGATGGGGAAAAAAAGACATCCTCCGGGTGTCTGTTTTCAACAGTAAAGCAAAATATAACTCTATATAATTGAAAGGAGGTCGTTATGAAAAAAGGGCCCTTTCTATGGCAGTGGTTATATGTCTCATCCTTGTATCCGCGCAGGTCTTTGCCGCTGCACCGATCATACAATCCAGAGGGCAAATCGTGTGGGCCGCGGTGGCATATTATGACAGGTCTTACATGAAAGATGGGGAGCAGGTAACTATTTTTCAGGACTCATCGGTCAACATCGTGAATCTTGACCTGGAACGCTCGATAACACTGCAATCAGTGCAACTGCTTGATAATGACCAGAATGTTATTAAAGAGTATCTAGCAGATCCGTTAGTGCTCGGTCCCTTAAAGGGGGGGCGTTTTATCGCCAATGCCTTTACCTTAGGCATCCCACATTTTTCCGGCGCTCCTGCCCTCCCCTTTGCTGAGGAGAATTTATGCTTTCTGATCAAATGGAAAGCCAAGGGGGAGGTAACAGCACCGGCGATTGGATCAGCTTTTGCATTCATTCTCGTGGATGCGCCGGGGGGGCACCGTCAGCTGTCTGTTATGCCCCTTGCAGGTAAGGTTATCAAAGAACGGCAGGGCTGGTGGCCCTTTGGCTCTGATGGATGGTAGTTCGGTTTTCCGGGCAGGGGGGTACATCTACGTCCCTGACGTTCCCTTGCGTTGATGGCGGGTTCTCCTAGCGAAATATCTTCTGTGTTCTCTGATTCAAACGTGCGGTAGTGCAATATACAAAAAAAGCATATACTATGAGGCATTATTGACTCATCGTATGTGGGGTGCATGCAATGAAAGCAAAAGACATAATTGCAGGGTTGTTATCGCAGGCAGGGGTTTCCCTGAACGGCCAGCAGCCGTGGGACATCCAGGTGTATGACGAGCGGTTTTACCGGCGCGTCCTGAACGAGACGGAGCTGGGCTTAGGGGAATCGTATATGGACGGGTGGTGGGATTGCGAGGCCCTGGATGAGTGTATCAACAAGCTTCTCCGGGCAAGGCTCGACAAGGCGGTGATGGGAAATTGGAGGACTGCCTTATATGTATTGCAAACGAAACTGTTCAACCGGCAGAGCAGGTCCCGGGCGCAGCAGGTCGGAGAGCAGCATTATGACCTGGGGAACGATCTGTACCGGGCCATGCTTGATCAGCGGTTGAATTATACGTGCGCCTATTGGAAGGACGCCACAGATCTCGATGAGGCGCAGGAGGCAAAGCTGGGAATGGTGTGCAAGAAGATCGACCTCCAGCCAAAGATGACGATCCTGGAGCTGGGGTGCGGTTGGGGAAGCTTTGCCAAGTATGCGGCTGAGCGATACGGCGCGCACGTGGTGGGGGTAAACATATCCAAAGAGCAGGTCGGGCTCGGCAGGAAGTTGTGCCGGGACCTGCCCGTTGAATTGCGGCTGCAGGATTACCGCGAGGTGGAGGGTCAATATGATGCGGTCATCTCCATCGGTATCCTCGAACACGTGGGATACAAGAATTACCGCACGTACATGGAAGTGGTGAATCGCTGCCTGAAAGATAGCGGCGTCGCTTTTATCCACACGATCGGGGCCAATGCCAGCACGACGCACGTCAACAGGTGGAGCGACAAGTATATCTTCCCCAACGGAATGCTGCCGTCCATTGCCCAGATCGCCAAGGCCATGGAGGGATTGTTCGTCATGGAGGACTGGCATAATTTCGGGCCGGATTACGACAAGACACTGATGGCCTGGTATGACAATTTTGACAAGGCCTGGCCCGCGTTGAAAGACCGGTACGGCGAGCGGTTTTACCGGATGTGGCGGTATTATTTGCTGAGCAGCGCGGGGGGATTCAGGTCGCGGAATACGCAGTTGTGGCAGATCGTCATGACGAAAAAGGGCACAGCTCAGCCCCAGTGCCGCCAGAGCTGAGGGCGAACCCCGTTTCATATGATTAACTCAAAGGTCATCATTGTCGGCGGCGGGCCTGCCGGCTCCACATGCGCATGGCGATTGCGTACACACGGCATCGAGTGCCTGGTCCTGGATAAGGAGGAGTTTCCCCGGCAAAAATTATGTGCGGGGTGGATCACGCCCCAGGCCATCAAGGACCTTGAGATCGATGTCGAGGCGTATCCGCTGAGTCTGAGAAGATTTGATCGATTTCACGTCCATATCTCCCGCAGGGATGTAACGCTCACGGTCCATCAGTTTGCCATTCGCCGGTATGAGTTTGACGAGTGGCTGCTCAAGCGCAGCGGCGCTGCAATGCAGATCCATGACGTAAAAGATATTAAAAAAGCAGGCGATTCGTATGTGATCGATGACCGCTACCGGTGTCACTATTTAGTCGGGGCAGGGGGTACCAATTGCCCGGTATACAGGACGTTTTTCAAGGGGCCCAATCCCCGGGCCAAAGATCGCTTAATCGTAACGCTGGAGGCGGAGTTTCCGTATGCGTATCAGGACTGCGATTGTCACCTCTGGTTTGTGCAGAACAAGCTCCCCGGCTACTCGTGGTACGTGCCCAAGGGCAACGGCTATGTCAATATCGGGATCGGCGGCTTCTCCGAGAGATTGAAGGCCAATAACGATACCATTCAAAGACACTGGGGCTTGTTTCTTAAAGAACTGGAGCGGCTCTCCCTGGTTACGAACTATCATGCCAGGGCCAAGGGGTATATGTATTATGTGAGAGATGGAGTGGATGTTGTGCATAAGGACGGCGTATTTCTCACGGGGGATGCCGCCGGTCTGGCGACCAGGGACATGGGGGAGGGCATCGGTCCGGCCGTTGAGAGCGGCATCTTGGCCGCCGATGCCATCATAACGGGTAAGCCATTTTCCCTCAGATCGGTCAAGCGATACAGCTTTCCGCGGTATTGGACGCTGTTTAAGGTAGGGGTCCTGTATTCCCTGAAGGGATTAAAAAAGTTCGGCAGGGCAAATCCGTATACTTGACTCTGCATGGAACCGATGTTGAAAGAGTTTCTCCTGGTGGTTCATGGTCACTGTTTCCGGGCACGGGGCGCTGTCATTGCCAAATGCCTTGTTTTAGTATAAGGTTGATACTCAAAAGCACTTGGTAAGAGAGAGGAGAACGTATGAGTGTACGAAGGAAACAGAGCATTGCTGCGGGAGTCGGGATTTGTGCTCTATTAGTTTTGTGCGGGTTTGGTGTTTTTCAGGCGATGGCGGCGGATCCGATCGTGGGTGAGTGGAACTATACGACTGCCAACCACTGGTCAAAAGGCCCTGTGCCGGCGGCCAAGCCGAGCAGCGGGGTCGTGGTTATTACGCAAGACGGTGACAAGTATACCATGGAGTTTAAATCGGGGATGGTGTTTAATCCTCCCGAATTAAAGCATTTCAAGGGTCATAAAAATGACCAGGATTACAGATTTTCAAATAGTGCGCGGACGGATGATGAAGGGGGCGTTGCCAAAAACAACTGTGATCTGAAGATGACGAGCCCCAATCAGCTTCAGGGGAAGTCATATTCACAGTGGAGCAATGGCGCCATGACGTTCAGCTGGGGATTTGATATTAGCTTAACGCGATAGGATGTTTAGATAGTTTGGTAGACAGAGGGGGGGGGCGGGGAACTACCCCCCCTTGACAGAAAGGAGGATAGTGCTATGGCGAAGGAGATTATTCTGTATAACCTGCGGGATGATGTGACGGAAGAGGATTATGTCAAGTGGTGTGAGTCGTATAAAGGCCCGTTATTGCTCTCTCTGGAGGGGGGCAAGAGCTTTACCCTCGTCAAGATGATGGGGGGCATCACGGGCAATGGGAAGGAAGGCACGACGCCGAATCCGACGAGTCCTCCCTACCAGTTTATCGGTATCATGGATATCACGAGCCTGGAAGAGTGGAACAAGGCCCATGATACCAAGGCGTTTAAGGAGGAATTCTTCCCCCAGTGGTTCTCCAAATGGGTGGCTGATTTTTATGTGCTGGGGGGTGAAGAGGTATATTTCGGGGAAAGCAAATAAGAGTGGGGAAAGAGAGGGTTTAGTCTCCGTTCTGTGCATCGGCTCTTGTGACGCTCAAGCAGTAACGCGTGTCGGTGTGCGCTGTGTGAGAATGTAACCGTTTTGGCAGTGGTTGAAATCAGCAACAGGATCTGGTCGGGTCCTGCTGCTGGTTTCTTTGTTCCTAATGCCGCGCATATCCCGGCGGGGAGGGGGCATATTCATCTTCATCCCAGAGGCGGTTTCGCGGATCAGCTTGACAGTACAGAATTCCTTTTCTGCACAGGACCTCATGCCATTCGTATTTAATGAGCGTTTTCTGGACCGGCCGCTTATCTGGATTGAAGGCAACCCTGATGGTGGGTGAGTAGTGTTCATCCCCAAAGCCCGTGCCGGCGCGCTCATCACTAAATGCCTCCGTTTTGCCCGGGGCAGATCTCTCGGCGGACGGCCCTGCCGGAGCGTCCTCATGCCTTTTGTACTCGTATAGCGGCTGCTCTTTTTCCCGGTAGACGGCGACGGCGATGACCCCCATGGCAGAGGAATCGCTGAAGGTCCGCATGGCATAGGAGTCGGCTATGTCTGTGAAGTAGAATTTGTGCACCGTATCGCTGGCAGTGCGCCACCCCTCATAGCGGCCATGACCGTAGCTGTTCACGATGTACATGGCTTCGTTGTTCTTAAGGTCCGATTTCTTCCCTGAAATGATGTTCCTGCCGTCAACGGCGATGACCACGCCGATCCGGTCGGGGGTCATATTGCGTATGCAAATGCCGTAGTGCTCGCCCCGTCTCGCCTCAAGGTAGTGCTTGATGATATGGGTTCCTCTTTTCCAGTACTCCTTGTGCGGGATAGTCAGGAAGGTGCCGCCATGATCCGAGACGATCTCGATGCTTACCGCTCCTCTGAGCGTGCTCCCGTCGTGGGGGTATACGGGTGCTGCTGCAACAGTCATGATGACTGCCAGGATGGATATGATGAGGTACCGCATGGTATTCTCCTTTCTCTTTGTCGTTAGCCTATTAGACACCAGCGGGTCGAAAAAAGTTCCCTCAGATAGGTCTTATGGGTTGGGGGATTTTCGCGATAGTTGAGTAGAATGGGTATTAACGATTTATTGACATATAATAAGCGCTATGCTACGTTTTTCTGTAAATCTGTTATTTATCTATACATAAATGTATTTCCGACTGAAATCAGACGCAGAGATATCGTATGAAACAAATATTATCAAAAGAACTATACTCTGCCCGTTATTCATTATCGTGCTCCTCGTAGTAATCCCCTTCATCATCTTTGCTGTCTATAAATATTTTGGTCACCAAGACTCGGTTTTGTTACTTATCTTAATCATCGGTTCTTTCATTTTTTTAATACTCTTTATGTTACCCATTCGGGCACTGGTAAATTGTGTTCTCACGAGAAACAAGCAGTATATTACATATCCCATCAGCGCAGTTATTATTAATGTGGCTATACTCTTAGGCTTATTGGTTTTAATGATAAAGAGCGGCATCATTTAACATATAATCATACCATGCCACAGCCGTCTTCTCGGCGCCCAGCACCGACGATAATGGTGTTGCTGTCCGTTGTCGAACTCACGCTGTATCCTGCATTACCATGACGCCTCCAATGCCGTTCATAGGCCTTGCACCAAACGGCACACGTCTCACCCATGAGGCTGAGGAATCAGTCTCAGCGTCTGACGCTCTCTGATTGTTTCTGGGTGTGGGATGATGGGCCTGCGGCAGGCTGGGAGTTTGATGGCTCCTGGCCTAGTGCTTCAGTTTCATATGCGCTTCTTTCTTTGCTTCCAGATCAGCGATTAATTGATCCACCAGGTTGATCAGGGGCGATGGGGGCAGGATGTCTCCCGCCATACAGTAGGCCTGCATGGCGCGCATGACCGTGCTGAAGTATCCTTCTGTTTCACGATTACAAATCGCCTCAAGCGGGCAGAGGTGACAGGTGTCATTGTACTCCACACAGAGGGCGACCTTTATCGTTGCCCCCTGAGCGATCACAATGAAGTGCTGTACAGTGTGCGCGGACTTGATGGCTTTCTTGATCCGCACCCACTTTTCTATGGCGAGGTCGAAGGCATTTTCCCCTGCTTCATACCGCTTGACCGTTTCCTCAAAGGTCATGAGATTCATCACACACCATCCCTTCCCATCTCCTCTGCTAAGATACCATCCCAGCACCGCATTCTCAATAGCTTTTTATGGCCATTGGTCTGTCTTTGCCTGCAATCGTAAAGACGTACGAGCCACGGACAGGAACGCCTGCTATTCAATCCAGTACACCAAGGCATCTGTCTCGGCCCTGTGGGACCTGAATGTGTATTCCTCGGATCCCGTATCTGGATAGCCAATGGGCATGCCGAGAATGAGGCGCTTGGTGTCAGGAATGGCGAGAAACCGTTTTATCTCCTGCGCATAATCGGTGGCAAAGGCCTGGGCTACCGTGCCGAGCCCTTTGGCATGGGCGGCAAGCATGAGGCTCTGGGCGAAGAGTCCCAAGTCAAGCAAGGACCAGAGGGAGAGGGTGGCATCTTGGAACAGATAGATGACATGCGGTGCGCCATAGAACTGGTAATTTTCTTTCTTTATTTTCTTGATGTGATCAGGGTCTCCAAGGTCGACGCCGATGCTCGCACGGCGGTGTTTGAAATGATCCTCTATTCTGGCGGCTTCAGGTGGAGGCCACGATTGTGGTGCCGGTACATCGGGGCAGGGCAGAGCGTCCTTGGCTAGCAGTTTAAGGAGCATCTTAGAAAGGGCCTCTTTCTTTGCCCCTGAGCAGATGACGGCTTCCCACGGTTGGCTGTTTTTATAGGAAGGGCTCCATTTTGCGATATCGATCACCTCCATGAGGACTTCCCTGGGAAGAGGGTCGGGCTTGAATCGGCGTATGCTCTTCCTGGTCGTGATGCACTCTAGAGCGTCCATAGTTCCTCCTTTTTTATTGTATAATCACCGATCGCCCAAGGTGCAAGGCGTATGATGACACGGTGATGAAAAGGTATTTGATTTTGGTCGCCTTTCCAGGCACAATAGGGTTCCTTCAGGGAGTCCCTGTTCCCTGAGGCAACGGCCTGAAAAGGGGTACGGAGCGGATGAAGCACCTGAGAAAAACACAGCAGACGAGAAGCCTTTTTTACGGCTGGTATATCGTCTCCTCCGCTTTTGTCATCTTGTTCTTCAACGCAGGGGCGCGGTTTTCTTTCGGCGTGATGTTTAAACCGATGATCGAGGATTTCGGGTGGAGCCGCGGTTCACTCTCGCTTGTCTTCTTTCTCAATATGGCTTTTTATGCCTTCTCCCTCATCGTTGCCGGCAGATTGTATGACCGATACGGCCCGAAATGGGTCATTTGCATTTCAACCGTCTTGCTCTCGACGGGATTTATGCTCACCGCTTTCATTACTTCACTGTGGCAGTTCTTCGTTTTCTATGGCGTTGTAGCAGCCATGGGGCTGGGCGGCCCGTCTGTCTCCCTCATGGCGGCCATAACGAGCAAGTGGTTTGAAAGGTTGCGCGGCCTGGCCATTAGCATCGCGCTCACGGGCAGTTCTTTGGGACAGTTTGCCCTGGTTCCCCTCATCACGATCATAACACTGCGCCATGGCTGGCGCGTCTCGTACTTATCCATCGGTCTCGTTATGCTGGTGGTCAATATCATCCTCGCTGTGCTCGTCATGAGAGGAGACCCTGGTGACCTTGGGCAGCGGCCGTTTGGTTATAGGGGGAAGAAAGAGGGCGGAGCGGACAAACACGGTGCTTCAGGCACGGGGCTTCGGGATCTCGGGTTACGGGATGCCATGCACAGCCGCTCCTTTTGGCTCTTTTCTACCGTTATGTTCATCTGCGGGAGCGGTGATTTTCTCGTGGCGACTCACTTGATACCCCTGGTGACCGATCATGGCATTTCAGCCGTCACCGCGGGCCATATGCTGGCACTGTTTGGCCTAATGAGTTTGGCTGGGCTGCTGGTTGCCGGTCCTGTCTCGGATCTGATCGGGAACAAAATCCCCATTGCGGTTACCTTTCTGCTGCGGTTCTTCTTATTTCTGCTGGTCTTGCGATATCAAACCCTCGGATCGTTCTATGTCTTTGCCTTGCTCTTTGGCTTCACCCTCCTCATTACAGCCCCGCTTACTGCCACCCTGATGGGGAGGCTCTATGGATTCTCTCACGTCGGTCTGATTACGGGCTGTATCACCACCATTCACCACGTAGGAGGGGGGTTCTGGGCCTATATGGGAGGATTGATCTTCGACCAAACAGGGAGTTATCAACTGGCCTTTGTCCTTTCTGCGATTATGGCCCTGGCAGCATTCTTCAGCAGCATCTTTATTATTGAGAAGAGGCATCGGGTGGTTTCGCAACCATGATTTCGCGTGAACCTCAGGCTACAGCGCACTTGCCGCAGTCCTCATGGGCCAAGCGATGCTGACAAACCTGAAAGACCTCTCCCTCGAGGAGCTGGAGGCCTTCATAGCCGGGCTCGGCAAGGAGCAGTACCGGGCCAGGCAGATCATGCGGTGGCTCTACCGACACGGGGCGTCCTCGGTTGAGGAGATGACAGACCTGGCCAAGGAGCTGCGCGCAGAGTTGGGCCGCACGGCCCGCATTTCCTCCTTAGACCCCCTGGCGGTGGAGAGATCCCGGGATGGAACGAAGAAGTATCTTTTTGGACTACAGGACGGCAACGAGGTGGAGAGTGTGCTGATTCCCGATGATGGACGCCTTACCCTCTGCATCTCGGTGCAGGCGGGGTGTGCCATGGGGTGTCGCTTCTGCCTCACTGGTATGGGAGGGTTTGCCAGGGATCTCACCTCTGGAGAGATCCTGGATCAGGTCCTGGGGGTGATCCGGGGGCTCGGTCCGGGTGAACAGATCACCAACTGCGTCCTCATGGGGATGGGGGAGCCCCTGGCCAATTACGAGTGCGTCAAAAAGGCCCTTGGGATCATGGCCTCGGACCTGGGATTTGGCCTCTCACGCAGGAGGATTACCCTTTCCACGGTGGGGCTTATCCCGCAGATGAAGCGGTTGTTCGCAGAGGGGGTCCCCTGCCGGCTGGCGATCTCCCTCAACGCCGCGGCCCAGAAGGTCCGGGAATACCTGATGCCTATTGCCCGGAGATATCCCTTGAGCGTCCTCTTGGCGGCGTGTCGTGCCTTCCCCCTCCCGCCTCGGGAGCGGATCACATTCGAATATGTCATGATTCAGGGGGTAAACGATGCCGAGGGGGATGCGAAGAGATTGACCCAGATCCTCAGAGGAATCCGCTGCAAGGTGAACCTCATCCCTTTGAACGAATGCCCAGGGATTCCCTTTCGCCGGCCGCGGGGAACGTCGGTCCTTCTTTTTCAGAAGATTTTGATTGAGGGGGGGTACACGACCATCATCAGGGAGAGCAGAGGGGGTGCAATCTCAGCCGCCTGTGGTCAGCTGCGGGGAAAAATTAGAGAATCTTGATCTCCCCATCGCGCACGCCGGCAAGGCTTCGGCGCATCCCCCGCAAGGCACTTTCACGTGCCTCTTCCCCTGAGGTTATCTTCAAAACGATCCCCTTGACCCTCCCCTTCACCCCCTGGGCGAAGGTCTCGGTGAGCTTTTCAGTGAGGTGGGAGTCTTCCGGGGGCTTTACCCCCGCCAGAAAAAGCCAGAACTCATCCCCCTCGATCTCGCAGATATCCCGCTCGCCCAGGGTCACCCGCTCTTTTACCTCCTTCAAGGCAGAGAATTCACCCTGAAAGCAGAGGATGAGAGAGGGGAGGGAGGGAGATTCGCTATAGAGGGCGTAAATATGTGAGAGGAAATGGGCGGGCACCGCCTTTTCTTTTTGTACCCGTTGTTCCCGTTCCCATTGACTGTGATTTTGCTCAAAAAAGCGGTAATCCTTCCGGAACATCAGGGAGAGTTCCTCCAACTCCCTCTGCCCTTGCGGGTCCAATTGCGTATGTCCCCTGTACTTATGCCGCAATGTCTGCTGCAAGGTTCTACCCTCGGCGATCTTGGCACCGGCCGTCTTATATATCTCCTTGATATCTCTGGCAGCCGTCGGTGAGTACCCCCGCTTCGGGTTAAAGACCCGGCACAACTGCTGAAACTCATCATACGTATCCTCGAGGAAGTGCAGGACCCCCTTCAGACTCCGCTCCAGGCTTTGGGCCTGTCTCTTGATGTTTGCTTCTTGCAGGGACATGGTATTAGGCTGATCCCTCCGCGTGCCGCAGGGAGTCCGTGTTGTCTCCCACCGAATCTGCCAGGGCCAGTTTGAAGACCTCATCGGCGGCTTCCACAAAGACGAACTCCAACCCTTCTTTGAGTTCCTCCCCGATCTCCTCCACATCGCCTCGGTTGCGCAGGGGGAGGATCACTTTCTTGATCCCCGCTGCCTTGGCCGCCAGGATCTTCTCCTTGATGCCTCCCACCGGTAGAACGAGCCCGCTCAAGGTGATCTCCCCCGTCATGGCCACATCGTTTCTCACCGGCCTCCCGGTAAGCTCAGAGGCCAGGGCGCAGGCAATGGTGACCCCTGCTGAGGGGCCGTCTTTGGGGATGGCGCCGGCGGGGACGTGGACGTGCAGGTCGTACTTTTCAAAGAAGTCCCGCTCGATCTTGAGTTCATCGGCCTTGGTGCGTACGTAGCTCAAGGCCGCCTTGGCCGATTCCTGCATGACCTCTCCCAATTGTCCGGTGAGGGCAAGCCCCTTCTTGCCGGGCATCTTCGTCGCCTCGACAAAGAGGATGTCGCCTCCTGCCTCGGTCCAGGCCAAACCAGTAGCCACCCCGGGTCGGGAGGTGCGCATGGCCACCTCGGGGAAAAAGCGTTCGGGCCCGAGGTACTCACGCAGGGATTCAGGGGTAATGGTGTCCCCGGTCTTTTCCCCTTGCCCCTTTTTGAAGGCTACTTTTCGGCAGACCCGGGCGATCTGCCGCTCCAGATTTCTCACCCCCGCTTCTTTGGTATACGAGGAGACGAGTTTTTTGATCCCCCCTTCGGCGAATGTTACATCGCCCTTTTCCAAGCCGTGTTCTTCCATCTGCTTCGGGATCAGATATTTCTGGGCAATGGAGATTTTCTCGTGCTCGGTGTAGCCAGGCAGTGCCAGGATTTCCATCCGGTCTCGCAGGGCGGGGTGTATGGTCTCCAGGACATTGGCGGTGGTGATGAAGAAGATCTTGGAGAGGTCGAAGGAGAGGTCGAGATAGTTATCTCTGAAGGTGGTATTTTGCTCCGGGTCGAGGACCTCCAGGAGGGCAGAGGAAGGATCGCCGCGGAAATCGGCTCCCACCTTATCGATCTCATCGAGCATGAAGACCGGATTTCGGGATTCTGCCCTCCTCATGCTCTGGATGATATTCCCCGGCAGGGCCCCGATATAGGTCCTGCGATGTCCCCGAATCTCCGCCTCATCCCGCATCCCACCGAGGGAGAGCCTGATGAATTTTCTCTCCAATGCCCTGGCGATGGACTGGCCGAGGGATGTTTTGCCAACCCCCGGGGGGCCGGCAAAGCAGAGGATAGGACCCTTCATCTCTTCCCTGAGCTTTCTCACTGCCAGGTATTCGAGGATACGTTCCTTGACTTCCTTGAGATCGTAGTGGTCTTCGTCCAGAATCCGTTTGGCCCTGTCCAGATCCATGTTGTCCTGGGTCTCACGGGTCCAGGGGAGTTCGGTCAACCACTCGAGGTAGGTCCGGATAACCCCATATTCGGGAGAGGCCGTGGGGACCTTCTCAAGGCGGCTCAACTCCCGTTCGGCCTCTTTCAGGACATACTCGGGGAGGTTGGCCGCCTCCATCTTTTCGCGGAACTCCTTGATCTCCACTTGCACCTCGTCCTCTTCCCCCAGCTCTTGTTTGATGGCCTTGAGCTGCTCGCGGAGGACGAACTCCCGCTGCCCCTTGGTCATCTTATCCTGGACCTCGGACTGTATCTTGGTGCCCAGCTCCAGGAGCTCAACCTCCCGTTGGAGGATGGCGGAGATCTTTTTCAGCTTTTCTTCAGCAGATTCCAATTCGAGGATTTGCTGTTTATCCTCAGGCTGCATCTTGATCAACGTCGCAATGAAGTAGACCAGGCGGAAGGGATCTTCGATGTTCATGGCTGCTGCCTGGAGTTCGTCGGGGATGTAGGGGACAAGGCTGATCATCTTCTGATACTGGGCCAGGACGGCACGCATGAGGGCCTCTACCCGTTCATTCTGCTCCGCCCGTTCCTCCAGTACCTGGATCTGCGCCTTGGAGAAGGGTTCGTTTTGGGTCATTGAGGTAATGCTGATCTTGGCCAACCCCTGCGTCACCATGCGCATGGTGCCATCGGGGAATTTCAGCATCCGGTGGATAAGGACGGCAGACCCCGTGTGGTAAAAATCCCCCTTTTCCTTGTCCTTGAGCATAACTGCCCCGGCGATGCGCTCATGGGAGAGGGCGTCATCGACGGCAGCGATGAGATGAGGGTCTTTAAGAATTAGAGGGACCAAGGTATGGGGATAGATGACCGTATCCTCCATGAGCAGAATCGGAAGCTCAGGGGGGATCTTCGGGGCTTCTCCTTCGTCGGTTATCCCGAGGACTTCCGGTGGTGCCTCTTCCTTCTTTTCGTTCATAGCTTCACCCTTACGTGATGTTGATCGTTATCTTTTTCCGCTCTGCAGGAGGAGAGGAGCGCTTCATGATAGTGATGGTCAAAAGGCCATCCTTGTACAGGGCCTTGATCGTTCCCTCATCGGTTCCGCGTGGGAGGGGGAAGCTGCGCTCGAACTCATTATAGTTGATCTCTGCCTGATGGTAGGTGCGCCACTTCCCCTCGAACTCATCTCTCCGGATTCCCCTGATTGTCAAGATTCCCTTGTTTGTGGTGACGGTGAAATCCCCTTTACGCACGCCCGCAAGTTCCAGCTTGATCACCCAGGTCTCATCCGTCTCATAAACATCGGCCAGGGGTTGCCACCTCCCCTCTGCTGCGGGACAGATCTTGCTGGGAGTGAAATGGTCGAAGAAATGCCGTTCGGCCTGGAGGTGTAATTTGCTCAATTCCTCAAAAAGGTCTTCTGCCTCCTTGAACATCGTTCTGTCTCCCTCCTGCAGTTTCAATATTGTTTTCTATCAGCGATGGTCCCCGTGCCGTACTGTCCCCATTTCCGACACCAACTCCCTCTGTATATCCTCATGCTGACATTGCCCTCTCGCTGCCTTCACGAGGCGGTGTTATATGCATTTTTTATCTGAAGGGGCGCTTCGTTTAATTGTAATATAATCTAATTGAGAAAGGATGGCAAGCGGCATCACGTGAAGAATTAAAAGAGAAATAATACGGTTAGACTCGCACCCACTTCTTCTTGTCGATATCGTATTTCTTTATGACCTTTGCAGGTGCTCCCACTGCTACTGAAAAGGGGGGTATGTTTTGAGTGACTACAGCGTTTGCGCCAACGATTGCGTGTTTTCCTATGGTTACATTTGGCATAATGATGGCATTCGTCCCTATCCAGCACTCTGTCTCAAGATGGACAGCGCCATCTCGGGTAAGGTCTTGAAACATAATAGGGGTGTCGACATCTTCATAGATGTGGGTATTATCGAGAATCGTCACGCGGGGGGCAAAGAGGACATAATCCTCTAACACGATGCGATTTTGTGCTGAAATGACGCTATTCATACCAATATGGACGTGATTCCCTATTCGCAAGAGGCAATGGTCGGCATCCTTGTTTTCCGGGTGAATATAGATACGCGTATCTCTTTGAATGGTGACATGATTGCCAATGCAGACAAAATGAGGCCTCTTAATGATGACATTGGGGGCAATGGTGACATGTTTGCCGTATTCTCGAAACGTCAGCCTATGTTTAATATATCTGATCACTCTCCACACCTCACTCATGTCGTTTAGCGAGAACTGGCTTTTTACTATAATCAATTTGATAAAAGATGACAAGCTGAGAGGAGTGCGTATAAAAAGTTCGATCACGTTGATAGCTATGCGATCGAATAAAAAGTCTTGCAGGGACAGCTGGAGTTATAGCTCCCCCCAGCAGTACATTGACAAATGGGGAAAAAACGCTATTATTTATATTAATTAAGTTAATTCACTTGTATTTTCTGATAACAAACAGACCTTTTTGGTGAATTATAGGATGAAATATAGAAAAGGGAGAGTTTCGGTACTGCTCAACATGACAAAGGAGAGATGGTATGGTTTCTGAGAAGGGTATGGTTTCCATGATGCATGAAGAGCGGGTTTTTGCGCCTTCCAAAGAGGTGCGTGATGGGGCGCATATTAAGAGCATGGAAGAGTATCGTAAGCTCTATCAGGAGTCTCTTGAGGACCCTGAAGGGTTTTGGGGTCGGCTGGCCGAGGATATTGAATGGTTTAAAAAGTGGGACAAGGTCATGGTGGATGATTTTGCCAATGCGCGGCATGAGTGGTTCGTGGGGGGCAAGCTTAATGTGGCGTATAATTGTTTGGATCGTCACCTGAACAATGGGCGTAAAGACACAATAGCGATTCTGTGGGAGGGAGAGCCCGAGGGCGAGACCAGGACCTATACGTATGGGCAGTTGTATGAGGAGGTCTGCCGGTTTGCCAATGTCTTGAAGAAGCATGGGGTGAAGAAAGGAGATCGGGTCTCGATTTATTTACCGATGGTCCCCGAATTACCCATTGCCATGTTGGCGTGTGCGCGGATCGGGGCTATTCATTCGGTGGTCTTTGGTGGTTTCAGTGCGGATTCCTTGCGGGATCGGATTGTGGATGCGGGGGCGCGGGTATTGATCTGTTGTGACGGGTATTACCGCAGTGGTCGGGTGGTGGACAGCAAGGCCAATGCAGATGCAGCCATGGCGCAGTGCCCTGATCTGGC
>Ga0315537_1000332_pt1 | contig 36201 bp, 27 predicted proteins | sample SalMarSW160270MG_FD_203091 | JGI IMG/M metagenome (GOLD analysis project Ga0315537, IMG submission 203091) | Salt marsh sediment microbial communities from the Plum Island Ecosystem LTER, Massachusetts, United States - Salt Marsh Sediment SW1602-70 ... | reverse complement strand
ATCGAAAAGGCCCTGGGCTTGGAGCTTTTTTACCATTTGCTCGAAAGCCAACTGCAGAGCTCCAACTCCGGCAGGGATGAGCTTATCGATAATGAATTGATACCTGCCGTGCGGAACATAAACATCGATAGAACCGGTCGCCAGCACCGCCAGTCCATTTTCCGGCTGAAACTTCACTCTCGCAAAGCTGCTCTTCCACATAACGCAGGGAAGGGTGGAATTTTCATCTTTTAGTGAAAAATAGCAGTGCCCGCTATGATGCAGCCGCCAGTCCGTGATTTCGCCGGTGATTGTCAATCTGCCGGGCAGATTATTATCGAGAATCCCCTTGATAAGAGAATTGATTTGGCTGACCGTATATATCCTGATTTTATCCTTTTGCATATCACGGCCATTATAAGCGCAATCCCGTCCATCTTCAATTTGCAATTTCCGCTAATTCAGCGCAGAAAAAAAAGCTGTGAGCGAAAAAGCGACTCACAGCTTTATCAATTCTCTAATAACAGTATCGGCATTCGTCCATACAGTTAAGCAGCCACTGGCGGGCGAAGATACGCAGGTCATAGAAATCGACACTGCCGTCACAATTCAGGTCATATACGAAGTCGCGGTCGCCAGATGGGCCGCTCCAGCCCCAATTATTTGTAAAATCTGCGTAGTCTTCGAAGTTGATGATACCGTCGTAATTATAATTTGCACAATTGCAGCAAAGCTTACCGAAAATTCTGAACGCAAAGTCAACAGGATTACCTATGTATGAATGCCCCATCGGATAAACGAGCCTGTTCCAAGTCGAACCATCATCATTCGAATAGACAGCAGCATCATTCCAGCCCTCTGTGAGAAGCGCCGTCTTCCAGCCAAAACCGGAGTCTGAATCTGTGGACATTGGTATGAAAACAGTGAAATAGACGTGAACACCGAGCCAATAAACGACCGGCTCACAGGGGTCACCCTGCTGAACGAATGCTTCGGTAGGGGCGATAGGTAAATCGTACTGCCATGTCTTTTTATCATCCCCCGATACAGGTAACTGACCGCCTGCAGGGTCCCACCACCAGGCCGCTGATGGATATGTCGCTGGTGGTATCGTATAGTAAAGCGACTCTGTAAAGTCCCCATAAGCAGAATAAAAATCCTTTTCCCACAGCAAATCTCCGGGTTTACTATACTCAGGGCCTCCGCCATCGGGGTCAGGAATATCATCGTAAATTCTCAAATGAAAACGATTGATTGATACTTTGGAGTCACCTTCCCAGGAGCTAAACAGAGTGACCAATGTAATCGGCCCGGATGCGGTACATAAAAAATCATCCGCCAGAACTCGCTGTACGCCTCCCCTACGGTCATAGCGAATATCCATACCGTATCCGCTCTTATTCGGCATCTGTTCGTATTTGAATCCCACCCACGGCTCCATAAACTCATTAACGGCCCTAAACGCATCCACCCGTATCGGATTTGGAGAGGTCATATAGGGGTCAACAGTGGCGACGCCGGTATCCTTCATACACTGCACTATGTAGCTTGGGAAAGGCCAGAACATAAAGTAGCTTGCTTTCTCGTGCATCAGCGCAGCAACAGCCGCACAGTGCGGCGATGCCTGAGAAGTCCCGGTATAAGTGCTTAGGCCACCACCTTTGCCTGATGAAGTAATATTGCGTCCCGGAGCAGCAAGCTCATTGCACCCATTAAGGTTGGAAAAACAGGCTATCAAATCTCCGTATGTGGTGGCTTCGTAACAGGTTGGGCAGAGACTGCAATCGTCACACAGGCATCCGCTACCACAGAAGAAGTTGTAGTATGTGCCACTATTTGGTTCTCGGCCAAGGTCCTGGTCATAGACAGCTGCAACAGCCGTCGCCGCCGACAGGCACGCCGGGGCAGGCATCTGCGTGCACTTTCCATTATTGCCGCTGGAGGCAAAAATCACAATTCCAGCGTCTTTGGCCGCATTAAAAGAGTCCCGTAAAGTCCGAAGCCACGCGTAGTTTGGATCATCAAGGTAAGCATTATCACAAGGACACTGGCTGAACAGCTTACAAGTGCCCAGACTCACATTTATAATAGATAGATTATCATAGTCGTCCTGATGGTCTATTACATAATCCACCGCTTTGGCAATCTCACTCGTTCTGCCAAAGCATCCGTTTGCGTCAAGCACCTTGATTGCAAGAATGTCGGCATCGGGAGCCACTCCCACAGATGAGACTATGCCTCTGGACGTGATAATACCTGCAACATTAGTGCCGTGGCCCTGGTCGTCCTCGGCCCCCGAACCATAATCGGTTACCCAGGTAACACCTTTCTTCCACGCCAAGTAGTGGTACCACCCGTCAGCGATATTATCGCGAAGGTCCGGGTGGTCGCTGTCGATACCCGTATCAAGGACGGCAACAGTTATCCCTTTTCCGGTGTAGCCCAAACCAACCATACTATGCACATCATCAGCATTAATAAAAGGGACACTATCATCCAGATGAGCACGTCCACCAACGTCAGGGCCGACTGCTTTGACCTGCGGGTCAGCCGCGAGCTTAGCAAGACCGGCCTGGTTTACATAGCCCGTCATAGATGAGAAATTATTATACTTATGGACAATAGAAAATTCCCCCGGCTCAAACCTTTGCAGCACATTGTCCTGAACCTGCCTTACCGCATTGTGTCGCTCATCCAGGGTCACATCAGCAGCAACCAAAGGTTTTTCCAACAGAACGATAACATATGCTCTACCGTCGTGACTGCCTTGAAGCTCGTTGTAAACCGCCGACCCTATCCGCTGGCTTGGTTTGAAATCACTGTTATCTGCGTATGTCCTGTAAGGTACTGATATGGCTAAAGTGCACGATAAAACCACTAACCAAAACAAATTAAATTTTTGTCTTAGACCGCTCATAATAAATCCCCTTAAATAATAAATCTCCCTGCTCCTCACGTTTAAAAAAGCGGGGGGACAGGAAAAACAAATGTACCTTCCGTAGAACTCGCCAAATATACTGTCAGTTTAGCAATTTGTCGTTCTGATGTCAAGAAAATTATCGAATATGATAAGCAAGTAACCTTACAACACGATTCTGATAACCTCTTTTACTCCAAGCAGATATGCTCACTCAAACAGACTATCCGCTGTAACCTTCCCTTTAGCCAATTGACCTGACAGACTTGTTTTATCCGGCATTTTTGGTAAATATCAACCATTACCTTTGACATCCTTTACGACCGGTTATAAAGCCAAATGGCCCACCCATTAAGCATTAATATCCACACATTATAATCAGCATAGAAATCCCAAATTAACAATTTAATCATTTATTTGGAATAACATAAACATCGCAACAGAACTGCGTGAAGAAAGCAAAAAGTTTTTTTTACAAAATTATTCGAGTTTAAGATATTCTTTTTGATTTTCGGCTCTAATATATCATATTATAGGATGTAAATCAGTACGTTGGCAGGAGTACTATCAGGCCAAATTCCCAAAAACGGATTTTGCTTTCGAGGGAAAAGATGGATCTTTGGCTCGAAACTATAGCAATGATACTGGTAGCTATCACGGGAGTCATTTTTGGCAGGTTTTTCTCTCGCCTTAAAAAACCCTACTGGCTAATCGGTTACCTTTTATCCTTCATTCTCATAGCAATCTTAGTTATAACCAGGTACACCAATTACCATTTATTTTCCGCTCCGCTGTATGGCCTTGCAACCGGACGATTCAGATTCATTATTTTAGCACTGTCTATTACTATAGGCCTGACCACAATACTTCCACATATAAAACGCAAATATGAAAAAATCACAATTTATATAATGATGGTCTGCCTTTTAGTTTGCTTTTCATTTGCCCCCTTTCTCGTTTCTTCCGTACCTGTAGATGATTTATTAGTCCTCCAAACCAGGGTAGATTCCGATGGCATTTGCTATCAAAGTAAAAACTATACCTGTGCACCCGCAGCCGCTGTAACTGCCCTAAGAAAACTCGGCTTCAATGCTTATGAAGGAGAAATTGCCGTTCTTGCACACACAAGTCCCATCATGGGCACGCTGCCACATTCTCTCTATACTGCCCTTCAGAATCGTTATGGCCATAAAGGACTAAAATGTCACTACCGGCAATTCGATTCTATCGCCCAGATGAAAGGCAAAGGAATAATCCTGGCGATTATTAAGGATTCGTTTCTCTCGGACCATTGTGTCACCGTCCTCGAGATATCAGACCGAATGATTACCATCGCCGACCCTGTTTTAGGCAAATTGAATATGTCACATAAACAGTTCGAAAGACTCTGGCGATTTTCCGGCATTGTCCTGAAAAGAGACCATCCAGAAAGCACCTAAATCCCTGTTTAATCCCACCTCTAATACTCAGTTCTTTAATCTGTCTCTCCACTGCTTAAATTGGCTCTTTTATAAAATCAGCGATATAAATGTATAAATCCTACCTTTTTTTGATTTTTTCATCTAACGTGATGACATACACCTGTCACACTTCCGATAAAAATATGAATAATTAGCGTGAAATAGACGATACTCCCCTTATATATGGCCAGAATCACCAGTCCAATAGTGGAAGAATAAAAACCGGCCGGGCAAAATTTAGGGGGGCAGCTCGGCCGGAACTTTTTCAAATCTTACCTGATGTGCACCATCACCGGGCTTTTTGTGCCGAAGCTCTGAGTTGCTTTGAATCCTTAGTCTATGCGTTTTCTATAAAGCTTGGTTTGTAAAGCGTTTTTCCAGGGTGTCCAGTCCGAATCGCCCGGCTCGTTTTCAATGGCTGAAATCACCTGGTTTACCTTAGCGTCCAGGTCATCAATATAATAAACCATAAAGGCCTCGGGTGTCGCAGGCAGTTTCGGTGAGCCAAATTCGTATTGGCCGTGGTGCGACAGAATTATATGCCCGATAGTATCCAGAACTGCCTGGTCGATGTTTGTCCCTTTATCTCTCAAAGCATCAGCTTTTTGATTTACCATAACAAGACTTTTTACAACGTGTCCGATTAGCTGGCCGGAATCAGTATATGAAAACGCCATATCATAAGAAAGCTCCTCGGTTTTACCCATATCGTGAAAAAATATACCTGCAAGAACCAAATCCGGCTGGACGTTCGGATACAACGGTAATATCGCAACAGCGACTCTAAGCATATTGTGCGTATGCTCCAGCAGCCCGCCGAGATAATCATGATGCAGCTTTACGCCGCCCGGGACATTGCAGAATTTCTCCATCAGGGCATTGTCCGTCAAAAATTCATCCACGAGCGCTTTTAACTGCGGATTTTTTATCCGACCGACAATTTCTATTACCTCCGCAAATAACTTCTTTGTGTCTTTATCCGTCCGAGCCAGAAAATCCTCAAGACAGACTTTACTTCCGTCAACAATACTGATGTTGTTTATAATGACCTGCAGGTTATTCTGATAAAGCTCGCTTCTTCCCTGGACATGGATAAATCCGGGCTTCGGCAGTGCCCTATAAACTTCCTCGGTCGCCTGCCACATCCGTCCGTTGAGCTGGCCCGTGCGATCCGAAAGGAACATCGCTATATATAAATCACCTCGCGATGTGCTTCTAAGAACCGGCTCTCTGACGAGATAAATATCATCAATCGTTTGGCCCGGTTCAATCTCATTTATAAATTTATGTCCCATCAGTTACTCCGTTAATTGTCTGATAATTTAAAACCAACCTTTAATCTTATCCTAATCATATAAAACTGCCAAGAGCATTTTGTATTATCTTGTCAAAATACACCACACTTCGTCTTATTACTAACGAAATATACTTGCAACCGGCCATACCATCAGCTATAAATATGCTTATAAATCGACAGATACAATACGAGGTATGAAATATGAGATACAGCCAGATGTTTATACCGACGGTCAAGGAGGTTCCTTCCGATGCGGAGATAATCAGCCATAAACTGATGATTCGAGCCGGTTTAATACGAAAAGTCGCCAGCGGAACTTATACCTATCTGCCCCTTGGCTGGCGGAGCTTGCGAAAAACCATCGAAATCGTCCGCGAGGAAATAAACAAATCCGGCGCCCAGGAGATTCTGGTGCCGTCTCTGCAGCCGCTTGAACTATGGGAAAGGACCGGCCGCAGTGTCGATTACGGCCCGACAATATTCAGCTTCGAAGACCGCCACGGCAAAGGCAACGTTCTTAGCCCCACTGCCGAAGAAGTCGTAACTTACCTTGCCGCAGGCGAGATAAAATCCTACAAACAATTACCTGTCAATTTTTATCAGATAAGCGCCAAGTTCCGCGATGAGTTCCGCCCGCGTTTCGGTCCAGTCCGCTCACGTGAATTTATTATGAAAGACGCCTACAGTTTCGATGCCAACCTTCAAGGCCTTGATAAATCATACAAAAAAATGTATGACGCATATTGCAGAATCTTCAAACGCTGCGGCCTCGAATATGTCATCGTCCAGGCCGAGGTCGGCGAAATGGGCGGCTCCGGCTCGCACCAGTTCACTATTCCCTGTGAATCCGGCGAAGATACAATCGTCTATACCGAGGACGGCTCTTATGCAGCAAACCTCGAAAGAGCCGCTGTGGACCCGCTGCCGAAACAGAAGACAGAAGACAGAAGACAGAAGACAGAAGAAGTTCATACTCCGAATATTGGCAGCATCGAAGCCGTCTGTTCATTCCTGAAAACGCAACCCGAACAAATGATAAAGACGTTGATTTATTCCACTGAAGGCGAAACACTAACTGCGATAATTCGCGGCGACCACGATGTAAATGAGGAAAAGTTAAGGCTGGCTATCGGCGGCAAACACATCGAGCTGGCGGATGAAAAAACCATTGAAAAAGTAACCGGAGCCAAAGTTGGTTTTGCCGGCCCAATGGGATTAGAAAACAAAGTTTCAAAAATGATTATCGACCACGCCGTTGCGGCAATGGCTGTCGGAGTAACAGGCGCCAATAAGACAGATTACCACGTGAAGAATGTCATCCCCGGGAGAGATTTTCCGCTCGAAGGGGAAAATACGTATCACGGGCTTCCAGCCCGTGATACCACGGCCAGGATGGCCGTGGTACGCATTGCAGATATTCGCTATGCCACCGAAGGCGACACACATAACGGCAAAAAGCTGCTCTTTAAAAAGGGCATCGAGGTCGGCCAGGTCTTTAAACTCGGGACAAAATACTCTGAAAAACTCGGCGCAAAATTTCTCGATGAAACCGGCCAGGAAAAGCCCTGCATTATGGGCTGCTACGGCATCGGAATAAACCGTATCCTCGCTTCTGCAATTGAAATCAGCAACGATGATAACGGCATCATCTGGCCAATATCCATCGCTCCATTCGAGGTCCTCGTAACAGCCGTAAATCAGGATGAACCCGAAGTCGCAAAAACGGCAGAAAATATCTATCAGAAACTACTCAATTCCGGAATTGACGTCCTGCTCGATGACCGCGACCTTCGCGGCGGCGTCAAATTCAAAGATGCCGACCTCATCGGCATACCCATAAGAGTTACTGTCGGCAAAAAATCCGTTGCACAAGGTAATGTCGAAATAAAACTACGCACAGAATCGAGGGGCCAAACAGTATCGATTGAAAAAGCAGCAGATGAAACGATTGAACTTGTAAATTCACTAAAAGAAAAACTAAAGGTATAATTGCTATTTTGTCATTCCTGTGTAAGCAGGAATCCAGTTTTTATTCAAGGAAATATCTAACTAATGCTCTTGTGGACCTGGCAAAATCCAAAGATATCACCAATAAAAGGTGAATATGACAGCTTGAAATGTGAAAACTAAAAAACCTTAAACTGATAAATCTCATAATCAGAAAAGGACAATCTATGAATGCTGACCAACTTTCACGAAGGACTTTCATCCGCAATATCTCGCTTGCAGCCGGCGGAACAATTGTAGGTGCACTTAATCAAAAAGGATACTCAATTGAAATTGAGGAGCTTGAACGCTCCGTAAAAAAGGGGCGTATTAATCAATCAGTCAGCAGGTGGTGCTATGGCAAATTATCGCTCGACGAGCTCTGTATTGCCGTCAAAAAACTGGGCTTAAAAGCCATTGACCTGCTCGAACCAAATGACTTTCCAACAGTCAAAAAACACGGCCTGGTCTGCTCAATGGTCAGCACACATAGCTTGACAAACGGGATAAATAAAAAGGAAAACCACGAGCAATGCCTCGCACGAATTCGCACGGCAATCGACGCAGCCGCCGAATACAAATTTCCAAACGTAATTTCTTTTCCCGGCAACCGGGCCGGTATGCCCGACGATGTCGGAATCGAAAACTCCGCCACAGCCCTGAAAGAAATCGTCGGTTACGCCGAAAAGAAGAAGGTTACTGTTTGCCTCGAGTATCTAAACAGCAAAGTAAACCACAAGGACTATATGTTCGATAATATGGCCTGGGGCGTCGAAGTCTGCAAAAAAGTCGGCTCCGAAAGAGTAAAGATACTTTACGATATTTACCACGCTCAAATTATGGAGGGCGACATTATTCGGACAATCAATACTTATAAAGAATACATAGGACATTACCACACAGGCGGCAATCCGGGCAGAAACGAAATCGACGAAACACAAGAGTTATACTACCCAGCCATTATGCGTGCCATCGCCGAGAGCGGATTTACCGGCTATGTCGCACACGAATTTGTCCCGAAACGCGACCCTTTGACCTCTCTGTCCCAAGCGGTAAAAATTTGCGATGTGTAAAAAACTAAAAACTCAAAACTACTAATGTGGGAACCAAAAAAGCCCAAATCGGTTAAGCTCATAGTCGGAATTCTGGCTTCCGACCACCGATGCCTAAACGCTGCCATTGAGGCGATAGACGCTAAATTCGGCAAGACTGATATGGTGAGCGAGGTGTGGCCATTCGATAAAACCGACTATTATAAAGACCAGACCGGCCCTCATATCCTAAGACAGTTCGTCAGTATCGAACGGTTAATCTATCCGGGTCTTCTGGCTAAAATCAAACACAGGACAAACAAGCTCGAACAAAAGCTGGCAAAATCTCTTGCTCTTCCCGTTCCAAGACCGATAAATTTAGACCCCGGCATAATTGAATCTTCAAAACTCGTTCTTGCTACAACAAAAAACTACTCCCATCGTATATATATAGGCAAAAAAATGTATGCCGAAGTTACGTTGATTTTCGATAAAGGCAATTGGCGACCATTTGACCATACCTACCCCGATTACAAACAACAATGCTACTTCGATTTTTTTGCCATAGTCAGGAGCCGACTACTGGAGCAGCTAAAATCGAAACATTGACATTATTAACAATAATATTGCTGGCCGGCTCTTTTGTGCTATCGGCCCTTTTGACAGCCATTATAAAAAAGCTGGCTGCTAAAGCCGGTTTTGTTTCGCGTCCCTCCGCAGACAGATACCATAAAACTACCATTCCTTTCGGCGGCGGTATTGCAATTTTTATTACCCTAATGATTTCCATACTGGCCGCTACAACCGCGATAAAACTCTTTACCAACCGCCTGGATGCGCTTGCTCAAACAGTCAATATCGACCCGGCTGACTTCATAGCCAAAATCAACCAGCTCTGGTTTATCCTGCTCTGTACTTTCGTCTTGTTTGCCCTGGGTCTTTGGGACGACATAAAATCCCTCGGCTCGTATTCCAAACTCATCGTGCAATTCGCCGTTGCCATAACAGCCGCCAACTGCGCAGACATTCGTGTTGAGTTTTTCATCGAAAGCAAAATCATCACCATTGCACTATCAGCTATCTGGATAGTCCTGATTATCAACGCTTTTAATTTCCTCGACAATATGGATGGTGCCGCCGCCGGTATTGCAACCATAGCAGCCAGTATATTATTCACCGCCGCTGCATTAAGCAGACAGGTCTTTGTCGGAGGATTAGCCATTGTCTTTATAGGGGCACTGCTGGGCTTTTTGGTCTTCAACTTCCCCCCGGCCAAAATCTTTATGGGAGACTCCGGTTCGCTCGTAATCGGTTTTTTCGTTGCACTTCTGACCCTGCGCACCACCTATTATCACGAAGCACAAAGCGGCCAGTGGTATCCTGTCCTGATGCCGATTGTTGTTATGGCGGTCCCGCTCTATGACTTTGTCAGCGTAACATTATTGCGCATAAGCCAAGGCAAGAGTCCATTTATCGGCGACACCCAGCATTTCTCCCATCGATTAAAAAAACGCGGATTGACCGATACGCAAACGGTCCTGACCTTATATTTAGCCACACTCTGCACCGGCCTCGGGGCAACTTTTTTATATCAGGTCGATCTTGCAGGAGCTATTTTAATCTTCATTCAAACAATAATGGTATTATCAATTATCGCTATTCTCGAAACTACCGCAGGAAATGACAAATCCACCGATTGATTCAAATTTATCAAAAAGCAAAGGCATGGTATTTCTGGAGCATATCCTCTTTGCCTTGTGTCTTTGTGTTATTGCACTGCGGACAACATTCACCGAAGGCCTGCCTACACCGTCGGCCGCTATGCAGGCCAACCTCTGGGACAATGTTTACAGTTTATCCGTATCGGCTGTCCTGCTCCTTGCATTTGCCTGCTGGCTTATATGGAGCTTCTGCAGCAAAAGATTTTTATATCGCCTCACAGGAATGGAAATCGGTCTGTGCCTTTTCTGCATATCTGCCGTCATCGCCGTCTTTGCCGCCTCGAACAAAAGACTTGCAATAACCAACTTTGTAACATTACTTGCCCCTGTAATTATGGCCGTCCTGCTGGTTCAAATTCTTGACTCTCATTCGAAAATAAAATTGCTGCTTTGTGTTATCGCCGCATTAGCTGTCGTTTGCTCATACCAATCCGCTGAGCAGTTTCTCGCCAGCAACCAAATGACAATAGACCAATACGAAGAGGCCCCGCAGACAATACTTGAGCCGCTCGGCATAGAGCCAAACACTCTTCAGCATTTTCTCTTCGAGCACCGACTCTACTCCAAAGGCGTCCGCGGCTTTTTCACGACTCGCAACTCCGCCGGTTCATTTCTGCTGATGGCATCTTTCGCCGCTGGAGCTTTATTTATTGACAAATTCAAAAACCGCAAATCCGGCATTTTTAGGCCGATATACCTTTACGCCTGCGGCGCTGTTATACTGACTATTTTGTTCGCCCTTGCCCTTACACGAAGCAAAGGTGCAATCCTGGGACTATTTTTTGCTACAGTATTATTTTTCACATTTCTGGTCTTTGGCAACCGGCTAAAGGATTATAACAAAATCATACTAATTTCCTGTTTACTGCTCTTCATCGTCGGCGGCTGCGTGGTCGCATGGTATGGGCTTACTCACGAACGATTTGCGGGCGGTAATTCAATGCTCGTCAGATGGCAGTATTGGAACGCATCCGCGAAAATGTATGCCGACCATCCCCTTACCGGCGTCGGCCCGGGCAACTTTACAAATTTCTATCCTCACTACAAACCTGCAGGAGCGCTCGAGTCAGTTGCAGACCCTCACAATTTTCCGCTCAGCATCCTGACTCAGTACGGGCCACTCGGCCTTATCGGTTTTTTAGCTATGATTTTCATCCCGTTATGGAAAGCGTCTTTCGGCTCTACAAATTTCTCTTCACACTCTCACCAATATCAGCCGACCTTTGGAACTCCTTCCATAGTGTATTTAATTGTTATAACGACCACCTTGCTTCTCATCAGGCCGATGATTATGCACACTGAAATTGGTAATACTTTTGATGTGATGCTTTACCTGATTTTAACCTTATACATTGCTCCCGCAGCAGTATTTATTATCGGCTTTTGGCTTCTGATAATTCCCCTGCACAAAAAACAACATACAAAACACGAAATCCCAAATGCAAACACCGCTGCGTTACTCTTTTGCGCTATATTAGGCGTGATACTGCACAATCAGATAGACTTCGCAATCTTTGAGCCGCCTGTCCTAACCACTTTTTGGGCGATAATGGCCTGCTTAATTGCGACTTACTCGCAGCAAAATATCAGAACGCCGTTTGTCCTAAAACCAACACCCGCTGTAAGGATACTAATGGTAACAATACCACTGGCAGCAACCTGGGCTTATTTTAACTACGCCCTTATTCCGGCAGCCAAAAGCACCGCGAAAATACAAAAAGCCCAAAATGCAATCTATACTAACGGCAACTTCCAACAAGCTTACAATCTTTTAAGCGCCGCCGCTGAAGATGACCGGCTGGACCCGGCAGCTTCAAATTTAAATGGCCGGTTTTACCTGCAGGACTACCACGAAACCGGTGAAAGACAACCTGTTCTTCTCGAGAAAGCTGAACAATGCTTTCTCGAAGCAATCGCCCGCGACGCCGCGAACTTCAAAAACTATGAAAAGCTAAGCGATGTCTATGACCATCTCGGCCGACACCAAAATGCCTACGACCGGGGACTTCAAGCGGCAGAACGCTATCCCGGCGCGGAACGAATCCAATATCAGCTCGCCCAAATCGCCGAAAAGTTGAAGAAAACCGATGAGGCCATTGAGCACTACAAAAAAGCAATCGAAATCGAAGACAATTTCCGCAGGCAATTCAAAATAATGTACCCGGACAGAAAAACTGTCAGCAGATTAGGCGAAGATAAATACAAAAACGCAATAAAACGAATGGAATTTCTCACCCCAAAACAAATCCCATAACGAAATACACAATGCGCACTACGACAAACCGGCCATTATCTCATCAGGTATATCGAAGTTCGCGGATGTATTTTGGACATCGTCGTGGTCCTCGAATGCCTCCATCAAAGAAATAATCTTCCTGGCGGTTCCCTCATCATCTATGGGCACCGTATTTTGAGGCACCATTGAAATTTCCGTCACCTCGGTTGGTACCTCTTTTTCCTGCAGGGTTTTCTTCAATTCCTCGTAAGCAGCAGGGTCAGAGGTTAACTCGTAAACCGTCCCCGTATTTTTCATATCGTCTGCACCCGCCGCCAGAGCAATCTCCAGAAGCTCATCTTCATCGATGTTGTCCGTGCCCACTGTAATAAGCCCCTTCTTGCTGAACATCCAGCCGACACAACCTGTTGCCCCAAGTGAGCCGCCGTGCCTCTCAAAGATTCTTTTAATCTCCGGCGTAGTCCGATTACGGTTATCTGTCAGGGCCTCGACCATTATAGCCACACCGCTCGGCCCATAACCCTCGTAGAGCACTTCTTCAAAATTAACCCCCTCTACCTCGCCGGTTCCTTTTTTGATTGCCTTTTCGATGGTGTCCTTCGGCATATTGGCTGCCTTAGCCTTATCGATTGCATATCGTAGAACCAGATTTGCAGCAGGGTCGCCGCCGCCGCTTTTGGCTGCCACGATTATCATCCGAGCCACTTTGCTCCACATCTTGCCGCGTTTTGCGTCAACCGCCGCTTTTTTATACTTTATACCCGCCCAGTGTGAATGGCCTGACATAGCCGCTCCTAAAAAATACTAATCTATTATAACCAACTATTTTTTGACCGATTTCCCGAACCAGTCATTAATTATATATAATCACTAACCAATAATCAATAGTGATTATACCGGCATATTATGGTTTTATTGCGGATAAAAACAATAAAAATCAAAATGATATGAAATGTTCGAGGAGTTTTTTCTTATTGAAAATCGAACAAGGACTGTGTCTTAATCATCGTTACCTGGTCCGGATAAGCAGCAAAGGTGTTGATGTGCAGCTCGCCTCGCCTTGCCTCAAAGTCAATATAACAGAACGGCTGCAACCCCCCCAACTCCAATTCCGGAAATTTGACAAAGACGCCGCGATTTCTGGCGAAGCGTTCAAGGTCTGTATGACTTTGCCGGTAGAGATTCGGGCTCATCTTCTCGACCTGAAAATCTGTCATATAACTTATGCCTTTGCTCAAAGTACATTTATGAGTGCGTGGTCCGCGGAACTGAAATCGTTCAATCAAACCGCGTGAAGGAAGCATCTGGCCTGGTGTGCTTACGACCTCACTAAGGCACGTATCCCCGACAAAAACACTGACAACATGAGTGCAGCCGGTAACCCAGATAATCGCCTCGTATTTCTCAGTTTTCAACTGCCGTTTTGAATAGATTTGGAAAAGCTCGGGATGTAAGGGCCTTTGAAAGAGACTGAATGTCAATTCTTCAATAGCAACGTTGATGTGTGGCGATTCCATATAAATAATCCCAAGACAAAAATCAAGGTCTCAACTATGCTGATATTATACAGTAATCAAAGCAATTTTTCAAGGGCATTATCAGTATTGATAATGCTGATATCGCCACTTATAGGACGATTATTTTACAAGCTATGAAATGCACAAGAGTAACAACAAGCAAAAATATTGAAAAAAATTCAAAAAACAAGAACAGCACCCTGATTTTTACTGCTGGAAAAAAACCGCATTAACAACAGTTGCAATAATGTCGTAAAAAGCATGCGTGCCAGCCGTTACTCCAAAACCACGAATCGCAAAAAGAATTGCAAAATAAACCCCCGCAGTTGTCCGAAAACCAAACTCAGTCCAGTTAAACGGTGCACTGACAGATAATTGCCCGTTAACAAATATTATATGATGGTGTGCACTGAACAAGGCCGCTGAAACAAGAACGGACAAAACAATAGAATTTTTATGGCTCAGCCGAAGGATATCCTGAAACAGCAGCATCAAAACGCATATTAAAATCAGCCGAAAAAGAAGCTCTTCGTAAATTCCAGCTCCTATACCAGTAACAACATCTGCCAGCAAAGATTTACCATTGGCGATAATCCCATTTGCATCTTCAGCCGTTGACGATAAATCGACGACCGCAGATGTGGAACAGCTCAGTATCGTTTCACTTTGCACTTGTGCCATGCCATACTGCTTTGCAATATCACCTCGCGGCTGGGCGGGTCCGCTGAATAACAGACTCAATACAATTAAAGGCACAGCAAGCATAATGCACTCGATTGTCATCAGCCAAATATCATTGATATTGAAATACCAACGCTTGCGCGATACCAGTTGCAGGGCTACCAGAATCACAATGACTGCCAAAGGCGGCGCTGCCCATGCAAACCTGCTGCCGGTGCCCAAATACTCAAGCATATTCTGCAACCATACAAACGCCACCACGCGAATCCGGCTTTGGTCAAGTACATCAGTATTGATAAATATTGTCCCTAACTCATAGAAAACTATAAATGGCAGCAGAAAAACCATAGCATAAACAGGCCTGCTCGTGCGATCGAGATATGAATCCTGTGTAAAGTTAAACAGCTGGCTGGTGCTGTATTTATACTTGTCATTTATTCCCTTATCTGTCTTTTGCTTTCTCATCTTTTTGGTTTTTGTCACTAATAAGAAAAAATTAGTTGACCATATTGCTTAAATTTGCCAGAGTTTACTTTATACAAGGTAGAATTACAACATTTAAAATTGACCGGCTTTTCCGGTCATTATTTTCCGACAAATAAATATGACAATGACAGGTGAAAAGTTAACCGAGATTTACAATCTGCTTTTCAAACGTTTTGGCCCGCAGCACTGGTGGCCCGGAGAGACCCGGTTCGAGGTAATTACAGGGGCTATCCTGACACAGAATACCAACTGGACCAATGTGGAAAAAGCAATAGCAAATCTGAAATCAGCCGACCTCTTAATCCCTGAGAAACTTCACCACCTTGATGTCTCGCAACTCGCCGCGCTTATCCGTCCGGCCGGCTATTACAATATTAAAGCAAAGCGACTCAAAAACCTCATAAACTGGCTGTTCGAAAACTATAACGGCAATCTGGCGAATCTTGACAATATTAATACCGAGCAGTTACGAACCAAACTGTTAGCTGTAAAAGGTATCGGCAGAGAAACGGCTGACTCGATTCTGCTTTATGCTTTTGAACGGCCTGTTTTTGTTGTTGATGCCTACACCGCCCGCGTTGTCTTTCGACATCAACTAATTGAGCCGGATGCCGATTACGAGCAACTGCGGGAATTGTTTCAATCGAATCTGCCGCAAGATGCCAAGTTGTTCAATGAATACCACGCATTACTGGTAAAAGTCGGCAAAGAATTCTGCAAACCAAAAGCCAGATGCCACAACTGCCCTCTCGAAAAACTGCTGCACACAGTCAATCTTGAGTGTTTCTAATATTTACAAAGCATGAGGCCATTCGTCAAATACTACAGTTTCGCATCCGCCTTCCCTTACAACAAAATTTCCCTTGTCAGCAAATTCCTACTCGTTATACTATGAACGTGATATTTGCAGCAGTGCCGCGATTTAAGTTAATATATTAAACTAATCGAAAGGGAAAAATTATGGAACATATTACTCTGGCCCACCTTCACAATGGTTCGGATGTGGCCCCTGTATTTACAGGGCTGCTTATTATGTTCATTATTCTTGTGGCATTTATAGCGACCATTATAAAGATTCTTATTATCTGCAAGATTTTTTCCAAGGCAGGTTATTGCTGGGCGCTCGGCCTGTTAATGCTCGTGCCCATTGCGAATATAGTTATGGCTTTTTACCTTGCTTTTGCCGATTGGCCGATTCTAAAGGAACTGCGCCAATTAAAACAGCAGCAAGCATAATCCTGAAGATTTGCCTTTGAACAACATAGAGTTAACGTAACACTTCTTGAAAGCTATAATTTTTTAAAAAAATATGAGTGATTTTCTTCTTATGCGCATATTAACAGATAGAAAAGAGTATTGAAAAGGTAATTTCCAATAGTGCCTGATGAATTAGAAAAACCAAGCCGGGCGGGATTCGCCAGAGGTGAGGCTGACGTATGGAGAGAAGTTGTCAGCAGGCAAATCCCAATGCTCTTTAATATGTTTATGAAATGCTGGCCGAATCCTGCGTTAGCAGAAGAATTGGCACAACGGTCGATTTTTGACGCCGTCCGAGGACTTGATAGTTACGACCCGTCGAAAGGCAGCCCTGAGGAATGGCTCATCGGAATTGCGCGTAACAATATCCGCCTTGAGATTAGAAAACGTGCGTCTCGTCCAAGTATTAACGGCGATATCAACCGCTATCTGCAGATGATTGATACCGAACCACTACCGGATGAAGTTCTCGAACGAGAAGAAACAGCTGAAATCGTTCGTTCAGCTATGAGCAAATTGAAAAGTAAAGAACAAGCCGTTCTGAGAGCCAGGTTCGCTGAAAACCTCAGGATAGACGAAATTGCCGGTCGGATGGGCACAACCGAAAAGGCCGTCCATAATCTTCTGTATCGGGCAAAGATTTCTCTTCGCCGCGAACTTAAACCGATGAAATCCTCATAAAAACAGGTTGGGAACTATGAACCTTAAAAATGATAATCTATCTTTCGATGACTCTGCCACACAACTGGACAAAAATATATCGCGTTTAGTCAAGCTCGAAAACGAGTCGAATAAACCAAGCACAGCATTTACCCGGTCATTGATAGATAATGCCCTTTATGAACTTAAGCAAGCGGAGATTCACAGAAAAGATAAGGAAAAAAGTATTACATTAAAAGTCTCTTGGTGGGAAAAAGCTATGGGTTGGGCAGCTATGTTCGCCGCTGCATGCGGAACAGGTCTGACCTTCGTAGTGTCCGCCTTTCTGACAGTAAATGCTTTCTTAACCGTAATAGCAACTATAACAACGTTTGCTAATTGGCTTACCTTTTTAGGAGGTCTTGTATTATGACTACTGAACGTCCGGATAGAGTAAGTGTAATCGACCCTATAACACCATCTATAGAAAGAGCAAAAATAATGCTCTTCAGACCATTTGACCTGAAAAAATGGTTTGTCATCGGCTTTTGCGCCTGGCTGGCATACCTTGGAAGCGGCGGAGGCGGAGGAAGAGGACCAAGCTTCAATATGCCACACGGACCCGACGGGCATCGCGAACAAATTGCCGAAGACCTGTATAAAGCAAAAGAATTCGTTCTGGAAAATCTTTACTGGATTATTCCAGCTACAATAGCCGTAGTAGCAGTGGTTATAACTGTATGGCTCATCACTATCTGGCTCAACAGCCGAGGCAAATTTATGTTCCTTCACTGTATCGCACAAAACAAAGCGGAAGTCAAAAATCCCTGGCATAAATTCAAGAAGCACGCCAATAGTCTGTTTTTATTCAGAATCATACTTAGCATCTTAGGTTTTCTGATAGTAGGTTTACCCGTTCTGGGCATAATCTTTCTTGTGATTATGATGATATCCGAAGGAGGCTTTATTGCCTTTTCAGTTCCCGGGATTGTTCTGCTCGGCCTTTTAGTCTTTATTTTATCAACAGTGTTATTTTTTGTGAAAAAATTCACGCTGGATTTTGTGGTTCCAGTTATGTTTTTAAGAACCATAAGCTGTGTAGCTGCCTGGCGGGAATTTATGACTATCCTCTCGACTAATAAGCTTCGCTTTGCTCTATACCTGCTTTTTCAAATTGTAATAGCGATGGCGATTGGCACTATTATTGCCATTGGCTTCTGTATTGGATGCTGCGTATGCTGTGCAAGCATACTGCTGCTGGTCCCATACATCGGCACTGTTATTTTGTTGCCTTTTTTGGTTTTCAAACGTTCTTATTCTCTATACTACTTACGGCAGTTTGGCCCTGTATTTGACGTCTTCAGCCCAACTGCATAATTCTATCCAACTAAATATAGAGTCGGCTGATATGATTTGGTGATTTATAATCGAGAGTTCGGCAATCCACTTGCTGTTGCTCGCTGGAATTTGCTGAAAGTGGCGAAGTTCTTAAAATCGCACATAATAGTGGAAACCAACCACAATCGGTTCTTCAACCCAGCTTGTTTTGTCCGGATAGTCTTTTTTGTATCCTGAAGAATAAGCGTATCGCTTGTTATCACCGATGACCGGAATACCCTGAACAAAGACCGTCACATCGGACGACTTATTAATGTGATATGTCAATGATACTCCCGCTGTGGCCTGCATTTCGTATCCGTCCTGGCGTTTAATATGCGCGATTTCCGAAGCATCTCCGCCAGCTATGGAAAGCGCATCCAGCCCGTCTTTCAACCCTTTAAATCCCCAAAAGATTTGCATGTCACCGTGCAGAGTCAGCTTGCTATCGAGCAAATCAATGTTGGTGAACAGTTTTGTGGCATGATTGGACCAGTTCGCCAAGTCGTTGCCTTTGGAGTTAAGGCCATTGGCACTACAATAATAGTCTGAATAGCTGATACCGGATGTGGGTACGCCATCAGCCAGTTTCCAATCCAGTTGTTTGACAAACGAGTGATTAGCTCCTATATTGAAGCCATCTTTCTCGTATTTCGTTTCCAGTTCTACCCCGAAGGTTTTCAGGGTTCCAACCGGAGCACTGCGCCGCAGGTTCCCATCCCAGGCTATTGCCTGGTTTTTATTATAGAAAGTAGAGACCTGGAATGAAAGGTTTTTAGTAAACCTGCCGGAGTAAATGAGTTCAAGGGTATCCAGCTTTTCAGGTTCGTTCTCCTCTCCCAGTTTCTCATTCATGTACAGTTCTTCCTGTGTATTCATTCGAACCGAACGCTGGGCAATGAACTTTAGATATTCGCCTTTTTTGAGCTCGTGAATCCAGGCGAATCGCGGCGAGAACATATAGTCAGTAAATGTATGCTTATCCACGCGGCCTGACAATAATATAGTGGTTTTGGGAGACCATTTATAATTGAGTTCTCCCAAAAAGGAATGGGTATACGTTTCCCAGCCGTTTCCGACGGCGAAGTATTCATCGTCACTTTCGTCATATTGACATTTTCCGGAGGAACCATATGCTTCTGATGTCGGTCCGCTCATAATGCCGTCAATACGAAAGCCGTCGTCTTTACCCTTTCCCCAGGCCGGACCAATGGTGTCGTAACTGAACTCAAAGCCGAAAGCCCCTTTAATTTTTCCCTTGTCCGGCTCATAATTAAACATAAATCGGGCAAAATATTCGTTTTCTGACCAGATCTGCCTGACGTTGTTCTCCAAGCTGTCTCTGGAGTTGATGATGCTAAGGGCGCTACCACTATTGTATTTATCAATATTAAGCACGTCGATTGAGCTGAGGCCTAAGAGTGATTTTAAGTCCCAACTCTTGCTAAGAGCAGCTTTATTTTCCAATGCGAACTGATAATACCGGTAGCGTGTCTGACGAAAATTCTCAAAGTCCGTCTTCGACTTTTTGTTGGGCAGCATATATTTTTGGGCCGTGCCCTGCATCAGGTCATGTGAGCTGGTCACATAGCGGGCCCAGAAACGCCAGTTTTTCTTAAAACGGACATCCAGATGTGCCTTTATCTGCGGTTCATTATGATAATCTGCAAAATAGTCAGCAGGTGGGTAAGGGTATTCGGGAGAACTTTCAGAAGAACCACCTAAATACCCGCTTGCTGAACCCGAGTCACAGGCAAACAAGTCCGGTTCATGCCCGCTGGTGTGGACTATGCTGAAATAGGCGTATAAATCCGCCTTTTTTGTTTTACGGCCGTAGCTGATGTAATTACCTATGCTGTCATATTTGTCCCAGAAATGACCACCTACTGCGACTCCGGGGGCCGTACTCGCTGTTTTAGTATAGATATTGATAACACCACCAATAGCCCCAGGCCCATACGTGACTGACCCGGGACCACGGATGATTTCAATTCGCTCAACATCATTAAGGTCCCAGTTCAACAACTCCAATCGAGCTCCATAATAGGTTTTGATATTTACATTGATGCCGTTGACATTGACCAGGAACTTATACGGGCGGTCAACAAGTATCCCGCGAATGCCGGGCAACGGACCAGCACTGTGATTCATCCACAAAACCCCCGGGACATAAATTTCCATCAGGTCCATAAGATTGCGGGCAGGGGTCCGGGCAATATCTTCGGCCGTAATCACTGTTACACTCGCCGGAGTTTTCGAGGGGTCCTTTTCCGTGATTGTTGCCGGAACATCAATCTCTATAGACATAAGCTCTATAAGTGACATTTCAAATAGATCTTTGTTGTCTATATCATTGGTGTCAGCAGCAAAAGAAGTAATTGAGAGCAACAGTAAAATAGGGAGATTAACAAAAACTTTAAAAAAGTTTGACTGTTTGTAAATAACCATTTTTTCCCCTCGTCCCCCCATACATATATAGAAACTACTCGCAACAAAAGACTTTTCGTCATGATAAAAAAGGGGCTTTACGACTTTTTGACAGTTTTTTAAAATTTCAAGGGAGGAATTAATTCAAAAGTGTGATAAAAAGCTTGTTTTAGTGTGCAAATCTTACCTTCTTAAATACCAGGCTATTTATAAGGTCATTAGAAGGTGATTTAATACTGGAGACTATAATTTCATCCCTGTTTGAGTAAAGGGACAGAAATCTCATTTTTCAGCCGATAATAATATCAAACCGGCTGGCTATAATTCTACATCAGGTAACTTAATTAATGAGGCGTTTACATTCCACCTGTTAAACGCCGACCAAATTATTGCGAAGCCCTTCCCCAGTCCTCTTGTCTTACACCGTGGTAGGTTGTCAGAACATACTCAAATTCTTTATTTGACCTTGGCTCTAAATTGAGCGTGAACTTAGCCGTATCGAGGTCAACTTTTTCGTATCCGTCGAAATTACCGCTTTTTTCCAGCTTCCAATATTGAGTATTGAAGTTCCGCTGAATCTCGACCTTGACGCCAAGCTCACGAGTATTTCTAACCTCAATCTTGAATGTGTACATTTCATCCCAGCCGGAGATGTTGCCCCGATGGTCAAATCTGTAGTTTTCTGTTTTATAATCCATCAGCTTCGGCTCAACAACAACATTTGCAACCGGCCCAAGGTTAAGCTCTACATCCTCATTCACAGGAATATACTTAAAGGAGGATTGCCCTGTGTAAGATAAATGCCCTGTATCTCCGATACCTCTATAAACCTTCAGCATTCCGCCGGGGATGGGTGTATCACCGAGGTTGTGTTCTTTGTCATTTTTGAAGCTAAGAAATCTAACTACGCCTGGACCATAGCGTTCTTCTTCATATTTATAGAGATTTACCACCGGTACTTCATCAACATCGAAACTTAATAGTCGCTTCGACCAGCCGGTAGCAATCGTCTCCGTCCCCTCAATAGTGTAAAGAAAATACTCACTAAGGCCTTCCTTTTTAACCTCCTTTGGTGCCCCAGGTGCCTCTTCAAGAGCATATGCTAATTTTTCCATCTCCCTTTTCGCTCTGCCCAGTCCGCGGACCGGTACTCCCGCTGCCGGCATTATTTCACCTGGTCTGCCGTATGGATACTGCCTGCGGGCAAGCTCGGCAATCTCATCGAGAATATGGACCTTACCGACAATTAGCCGTGTTTGTGCATTTTCATAATCTTCCCCGCTGTTGTTGGTTACACGCACATATCCCTGCAGGCGCATCGTCTTTTCGTCCTCGGTGAGCGTTCCCATATAAAATGCTCGCCAGGTCAAACCGCTTGTCAAATATGTAATCTCCACCGGCACCTTGCCGCTTACACCGCTCTTGATATTCCAAAGCCCGAGATTTCTTACTCTTGGCGGATAGGTCAAATCAGCAACATCGATTTTGTCAGCACTGGCCTTTGGCAGCATCTCTAAGCTGGTCGGGTCAATGAGGGTGTTGGCCCACGAAAACTGTAGCTTATTTTCGCCATCTTTGAGTGTCAGTGCCCTGCTTTCACGCACCAATGTTATATCAGCAGAGTTATAAATTGTAAGCTGCACCGTATCTCGCGAGGGCAGTGTCACCAAATCAACCTTGGCCCAGCTGATGCCGGCCATCACAACGATTATACATAGCACTAATATTATACGTTTCATTTTACTGCTCCTTTCTTCTGTCATCTGTTCTCTGTCATCTACCTTCCGCATTTCACGGCCTCACATTTCGGCAATGGTAGTGCATCTTCAATTCCTTCACTGCAGGACCTTTGTCAGTGCGAGCCGGTAGCTCAATCTCGAACTCAAGAATATTGGCGTTCTTCTTCTTATAATCAACACCGAGTTTCAACGCTTTATTGTCCAAAGTGCACTCTTCCATATCCCACTGGCCGGGGATGTGCTCAATCACGGTGAGAACAGCGGGACCATCCTTAAAATTCTCAATCTTGGCGGTGATTATTTCATCAGTATCGTAGAGAATGACATCGCCTTTGTTGTTCTTTCGCAAATTGACTCTGTTATCCGCCATCTTTCGCTGCGTTACGACAATATCTCTGCTGTCACCTATATAAAGCTCTGTTTTCTCTCCGACCGGAACCAGGTCCGTTACATCCTCACCCAAAAATATGGTGCTGCCGTGCCCATCATCCTGGAATAATCGCGTTTTGCCGCCCCACAGGGCAAATTCGCCAAGACTGCTTTTGGCCTCATTTACAATTCGATAGCTTACCGGAATACCTACATTCCGATTTTCCAGCTTCTCAGGGTCCCAGGGCAGCATTGCTGCATCGAATTTCCAGACCTTGGTTATCGGCACACTCGGTGCTTTCAGAAACAGCATCCGCTTGGTCTCTTCGTGGTCGATTCCCTGCTCGAAGGCCTCGCCATAATCCAGAAGCACCCGAGCTTTGTCAAAATCCTCACCTGAGAAATTCCTCAGAACCAAAAAGCTCTTCAAATCAACCGCAGTTTCTGCCTTGTCAGCTATCGCCTTGTATGTAATCAGCCGGTCTATATTGCTCAATAGATAGCTGATTCGCACCGTCTCGGCGTAGTCACTATCGCTGCTGATATCCCAGACTAAAGCAGCCTCGTTGGGCGGGTAACTGACACTAAGAAGCGTAACCTTATCCGGATGGTCGAGAGGCCTTAGCCGAATCGAATCGGCATCGATGCTGACGCCCTTCCACGAAAAGTCCACCTTATTAAGTCCTTTTTGCAGCGTCAGCACACGCTCTTCCTCAATCAATGTCGCCGTTGGATTGTCCAGGCGAATAACCGTTGCCGCCCTTTCCGGCAGAGCAACCAATTTTATCCTCGCCTGAGATATTGTACTGCATAAAAGCAGCAGTATTACTATCATTAGTTTAATTCTTCTACTGTTCATAATTCATTCTCCTATCAAAAATGGTTCACTTTAATTCTTCACGTCCGAATTATTGATATGTACAATTTCCAACTCATATATTTTCCCCGCCTCTACTAAAATTAATTCAGCATTTGTTTTATCACCTTCGGTTAATAATCTCCAATTGGTTCCAACCAGGTACTCACCTGGAGGTACATCTGTGAATTTAAAGCTGCCGTCTTCTTCGCAATGACATGTACTAAACCATTTGTCAATCTGTTCACCCGTAGAGCAAATGTGAACACTTACCTTGCGCGATAACGTTTTTCCATTTTCATCGACGACCTTGCCTTGGACGGTGCCTGTACCTGTCATTGTAAGCTTGATTTCGTCCGAAGGAATTGGATATTGTTCCGATATGGGGTTCTTAAGATGCAATGATTCAGCATAGCACATAATACTTGCCAAACCTATAGGCAATGAACGTATTTCGAATCGCCCATGTTTATCTGTAATCGCTGATTTGTCATCTACACAAGGATAACCAAAGCCATCGGTTCCAATAATATTAATAGCCGATACCTTGGCACCCTCGATTGGATTACCAACCGAGCCGACTACGGTACCTTTGATATAAGATGGGTGTGCTAAACCTATCTCAAATTGGTGGTATTCAGGCCGCTGATTGTTGTATCCGCCTTGTTTTCGTGGGACATAATCCTTGGCTTTTACTCTAATTTCGTAGTATCCGAGCGGAATATCTGCAATTTGGCAAAAGCCTTGGTTGTCTGTTTCGCCCTGTATCAGCTCTTTCCATCCTTCTTTGTCTCGATGTTTAGCCAATACTATTTCGGCTCCAACAATTGGCTGACCGGTGGCCATATCGAATACCTTGCTGCGAATCAGACCTCCGCCTGCGAATTTTGCCGAAATTGAGCTAGGTCGCTTGTCAATCACCGCCACATTCTTTGGTACCTTTACATCTTCCCAAACGACGGAACCACCGCCACCGATATACAAATCTATTTTTGGAGCTGCTACCGGCTTTTTGAAGTTTGGATGATCTGAAGAAAGCGTGTAGCTGCGCGGACTATTGAATAGCCTGTTCCAGTTATCCGGCACCCAAACCGTAAATGTCCAGTCAACACGATTTTCTTCCTCGGATAATTCCTCATTGTTTTCCCTGAGCCAGAAACTGCATTCAGGTCCGTTGTGTATTATAAGTTCGAGCTCACTTGCCTGAATTGATGAGAAGATTTTCAATGCTTGATCGAACTCATTTGTGTCCTGGCAGCGGTACAGGAAGCAATATTCGCCACCGCCGAAAGGAGGCCCTTCCCAATAACCTAATCGACTCGGCAGATTCGCAATCTGGACTGAGCCAATTGGCCAGCCTCGGTCTTCAGTGGGGCGGTTGCCATGCTCACCAGTAATAAGCGACATACACAATTTCGGAAGCAAAAAAACTATACAAAAAATTACCAAAATCCTTAGCTTATTTGTCTTATGGCTCACAAATCGAACCCCTTTAATGTTTACATTTTCTCTTGCTCTTTACTTTTTATAAACGTTTCTTCGCGCGCACCGTGATATGTCGTTACTGTATATTCAAATATTCGTTTACTTCGCGGTTCGAGATTCAGGTTAAATCGAGCGTGTGTGGCATCGTGCTTGCTCTGTACCACGGCCATCCTGGCCGTGCTATCACGGGCTGGAAGCCCGTGATACGTAATATCGGTTTGCAAAGTCCAGTATGCGGTGCCAAAGCCGCGAGTAATTTCAATCTCTATTGGCAGCTCGCGAGTATTGGTTATCTCTATCTGCCAAGTTCGGATTTCGTCCCACCCGGAAACATTGCCTTCGTTGCCAAAAACGTAGTTATCTGTCCTGAAATCCATCAGTGTCGGTTCTACTTTAACCAAGCGAGCAGGGCCGAGATTCAGCTCTATATCCTCATTTACGGGTATATATTTTATGCCTGTCCCTCCGACATAAGATAGATACCCCTGCCCGTCTCGGCTCGCCGAGGGCGAGACGGGCTCATCGGCCTGGCTGAATATCTTCACGCTGCCGTTTGGAATGGGTGTTTTACCGAGATTGTGTTTCTCATCGTTTGCGAACGAAACGAACCTTATGGTCTGATTGCCCCAGCGCTCTTCGTCATACTTATATAGACTCGTTACGTTAATATCTTCTGCCTCAAACGAAAGCAGGCGCTTGCCCCATTTATCAGGTATGGTTTCTGTCCCCTCAATCGTGTAAAGGAAATATTCGCTGAGACCTTCTTTTTTTATCTCCTTGCGACCAATTTCCTCATCGTCAAAAAAACCAGCTACTACTAATCTATCTTTTATCTCTATCGAATCAACTTCCAACGCACCAGAAATACTCCTAATACGGTCGCCGCGGACAAACGGCCAGCCATAGGGATACGGGCGTCTTGCCAATTCGGCAATTTCATCAAGCAGGTGCACTTTTCCGACAATAAGCCGTGTCTGAGCGTTTTCATAATCTTCACCGCTATTGTTGCCAACCCGGACATAACCCTGAATATCCATTTTTCTCTCGTCTTGAGAGAGTGTCCCCATATAAAACGCCCGCCAGGATAGCCCGCTGGTAAAATATGTTATCTCAAACGGCACCCGGCCGCTAACCTCCGAACGGATGAGCCACCGGCCAACCTCCCGCAACCTTGCCGGGAACACCAGCTGCTGTATATCAACCTTATCCGCCTTCTCCAGCGGCTCCAAGCTGAGTGAAGTCGGGTCAATCAATGTATTTGCCCACATAAATTGCAGCCAGTTCCAACCCTTCTTTAATGTCAAATTCCGCCTCTCCCTTACTAATGTCAAATCAGCGGAATTGTAAATCGTAATCTGAACGTTATCCCGCCTCGGCAATACGACCAATTCAATCGCACTTGCCGGCGCAAAAGGCGGCTGCTCAAATTCATCCGCTGCATCAGCTTTTTTCTCATCGCGAGCAAAAAGCATCCTCCTCGCCTCGCTTTGCGGTCGAAGCGTGTCAGCCGGTTTTTCCACTATCGGTGAACCCGGCTTTTTTACCGGCCCGTATCTCCTGCCCTGCCTGGCCAAATTTGCAACAAGCAACGTTAATCCTACCATTAAAACCGCCGCGACAGCACCAACCCATCTCCACTCGTCTTTGTGAGCGAAGCGAAGCAATCTCTTTTTTACTGTTAAATTGCCAACACCACCCTGTGCCTGCTCGACCACATTAGAGACCAGGTCTTCAGATATTTTTACATCCTCACGCAGCAAATCCAAAGCCGAAAATTTCCTCTTTAGCCGCTCCAGATACTCACGGCACATAGCGCAGCTCTCCAGATGGCTCGAAACTTCCTCCATCCGGATATCAGAGGCCAGCTTAAACTGATACTCTATCAGCTCTTTTTCTGTAAGATGTTCTTTCATCTCATTTCTTCCGAAATGTCAGGTAATCTTTGCGACAGGGTCTTAAGTGCCCTGAACATTTGTGTTTTCACCGTCCCAATGGTACAGCCCAAAACCTGTGCAACCTCTGAGTAACTGAGCTGCTGATAATAGGCCAGAATAAGGGTCGCTCGCTGCCTCTCGGGCAGTGATTCAACAGCCAGCCGAACCTGCTCTTTCCGTTCAGCTCTTACCGCTTTCTGCGATGGTTCCCACGAAGTATCCGCAACTGCACTTAATTGCTCACAACGTCCATTATCACAATCCAGGTTCTGATTCAGCGATACGCAGTGCGGCTGCTTTCGCAAACCATCGATAGCTACCCGTGTTGCGATTGTGAACAGCCACGGCTTAAAGCGATTGCCGCGGAGTGTATGGGCCTTTTCATAGACCCGCTTGAAGGTCTCCTGAAAAAAATCCTCTGCTTGTTCACGACTTCTGCTCATTCTCATCAAATACCCCAACATACTATCTCCGTATCGGCGCACAAGCTCAGCAAACGCCGTCGGGTCACCCTGAATATGGGCATCAATTAGACTTTTGTCGGTATCATTCATTAAAGCGGCCTGTTTCACTACTATATATAGACCTTTATCGTATCCAATCGGTTGACAGAGGTAAGTAAAATTTTTGTAAAATCTGAGCCCGTTTCCTATATCAGCTCTGCCTGATACACAGAAACAATCAAGATACACAAATCAGGTATCTATTACCGAGCATTCTGCTTTGATGCTGAAACATACTCAAAAGCACCGATACAAGGCAGTCTGTCAACAGGAAGTGACAAACCGGCAAAGTCGCGTCCATCTTTTTCCCAGACAATTCTGCCGGCTGCAATACAGAGCGAGCCATTACAAAGCCGGTAATCGAGAACGGTCTGCATACCCGGCTCTTTCGAACCCGGTTTTAAAAACAATGGGTCACCAAAAACCGCATTAGGGTCATTGGGATGACTGATATGATTACCATAATAGAGATTGCTCTCGAATACCGTATTTTTAGCATCGCCGAAATCATATTTCACCGTGTCCTCAGCATAAAAAATGTTATTCCAGAAGAAGGTATTCTCCGGCCAGGTCCCGCCCCAGTTGTCCATCTTTAATAAAGTGTTGTCTATTTCGTCATCCGGTTTGCGAGTCACGTAAATTACATTATTGTAAATCTGTGTGTCTCTGCAGGGGCCTGTGATATGAAATGCAGGAGAAAAAATTCCTTCACGAGTCGGGTGCCGGCGCAGGCCGTCATTGACACTTATGTTATAGCGGATTATCGTGCCGATATTACCGATATTGTCATTCGGGTCTCTGCCACCAGGAGTGCAAATCAGCAAAAATCCACCCTCGTTGTTATGGCTGTAATTATACTGAATGACGGTGTTACGACAGTTATAGTCGGCATCGAATCCCTGGCCATCCCAGGGGGCCTTGTGGTCGCTGACCTCATTGAATTGAATGATTGTGTTATCACAGCTCCAGGGCCATATCCCCGCCGCGGCCTCACCTTCGGGCAATAGAGGGGGACAATCACGCATAACATTATTTTCAACGACCGCGCCCTCGCAGGCGATTGGAACTATGCCGTCGCCCGGCACACCTTCGATAAGGTTATTACGAATGATAACATTTTTACTGGGATACCAGCTTCTTCGAGACCATAATCCGCCGCCTTTAATGCCGTTGCGGCCACAGTCCCTGATGTGACATCCTTCGATGAGCAGTCCGTCAAAACACGACTTCTTATCCCGGCCGCTGCAGTTCCACAAGATTGCATGTCCCTCGCCTCTTCCCTTAAGCAGACTTCCGTTTACATTATGTATAAACAGGTTCTTCAAATGAATGTGATGGGCTGTGCCAAAATCTCTTAACGAAATCACAATACCATTGCGATTTCTTTCATGCTCCTCTCCTAAATTCGTAAATTCGAGGTTTCTGACCTCCCAGTATTCTACGTTATGCAGAAGCATTGCTTCGGGAACTTTCCCTTCGCCGTCAATACGGGGCCGAGAACCCTGCCCGTAACTGTCGATAATAATAGGATTGCCCTCGCTGCCACAACCCTGAGGTTTCAGCCGGCCTGCATAACGAGTGCCCGCCTTGAAAAGGATTTTGTCTCCCGGCTGAAACTCCCTTTGATTAACGGGTTGCAGAGATTCCCACGCCTGCTGAGGTGAAAGACCGGTATTTACATCATTACCGTCGTTGCTGTCCATATAATAAGTGGAAGCAGAAAGAGGTTCAACAATACATACAAAAATCAAAATCCGGGAAAAAATGTGCCAATATTTCCGATGTGAACTCACATCAATTCTCGATGAAGTCATAACAATCACCTATTGAAAAAAAAGAAAATATAAAATACCTATTGCTCCATCACAGCTTAAATAATGAACGATGTCATTCTGAGCACAACGAATAATCTCCCTTTTGATGGCCAGATGCTTCACTTCGTTCAGCATGACAACCCATCAAACAAGCTGCGACAAAGCCCTCTTATGATATTACCTGCGGAACAGGAGAATTGCAACGTTGTATTCGAAAAGGATAAACGATAAACATATCGGAAACAGATTCGCCTGATTTATTTTTTCCGTTTGACCATCAGTTCGTTTCCATCATACAGAACGGATACATCAGCAGGAGCTTCGAGGTCAAGGCCGACAGGATTGTTTTTGCCGACCCAAACAATTTCAAAGGTGCGTTCCTTCAACATACCGGGGAACTCTCCCTGCCGAGCACCAATCGTCAGGAACTGTGTATCTTCACAATACTTTAGTGCAATAACACTATAAGCACCTTTTTCATAATTGTAGTTTACGTTTTCATCTTCATATAATGTAAATTCGCCGTCGCAGCCGGTATAAACAAAAAGGCGAATCGGGTCGGCTTGTTTCTCCGTGGTGTACTGAATCGCCGGGCCAAAAGGGATAATAGAACCTTCTTTGACAAAAATCGGGATATCTGTATAAGGCGCGTCAGCCAAAATTGTCTGCCCGCCATCGTAATACCGGCCGGATTTAAGGTCATACCATCCGGTCCCCGCAGGCAGATATACATCACGTTTCCTGACTTTATATTCGGTAACCGGATTAATCAATAACGCCGGGCCAAACATAAACTCATCGCTGATATTCAGGACTTTTTTGTCATCGCTGAAATCCATAACAAGCGCTCGCATAATAGTATAGTCATTGTGCGTTACCATCCCGGTCAACGAATAGATATAAGGCATCAATCGATAACGCAGCTTGTCATAGGCCAGTATTGTCTGGTAAGCCGGGTGGTTGTCAGGTGCGATATTAAACATCTCACGATACGGATATTGTCCATGCACACGAAACAACGGGCAGAACGTTCCAAACTGAAACCAGCGGGTATTCAACTCACGCCATTCCTCAAGGTCGGCATCTTTTAAATTACGCTCAAACCGAGGTTCAACTCCAAAACCGCCTATGTCCATCGTCCAGTAAGGAATGCCGGAAAGACAAAAATTCAAACCGGCGGGAATCTGCGCTTTTAAATCATACCATCGAGTTGCTATGTCTCCGCTCCAGGTTGCAGCGGAATATCGTTGCTGTCCGGCATAGGCAGAACGAGTAAGGATAAAAACCCGCTGATTCGGTTTGCTTCGGCGCTGACCCTCATAGACACCTTTGGCATTCATCAAGGAATACGTATTCAGATACCTCGAAGCAGAGCCCATTGCAGTCGGGCCCATACGCATTCTTCTTTCCGTTTCCGAAAGATTAGAGTGAATATCCGGCTCGGTAGCATCCAGCCACCACGCATCAAATCCCTTGCTGAACAGTTTTTTATCAATCTGCTTCCAGAAAAGTTCGCTGGCATCTTTATTATACGGGTCGTAGAACGTCGAGAAATATCCCGGCCCAACCCAGTCCCTTTCCTTCTTTTCGACGTTGCGCATATACAGCCAGCCATTTTCCTTAAATTGGTTGTAATGCTCCGTGCCGACGTAAAACTTGGGCCAGACCGATATCATAATATGACAATTAAGTTCATTATGAAGCTCTTTGACCATATCTTCCGGGTCAGGAAAACGACTATGGTCAAAGTCGTGATTGCCCCATTTGTCTTCCTCCCAATAGAACCAGTCCTGGACGATATTATCCAGAGGGATTTGGCGTTTTCGGAACTCTTTGACAACCGAGAGCAATTCCTCCTGCGTTTTATACCGCTCCCGGCACTGCCAAAGCCCCATCGCCCACTTCGGCATCATCGGCGCTTTGCCTGTAATCGTGCGGTATCCCTGAATAACCTGGTCAGGATTGCCACCATTAATAAAATAATAATCAATCTGGTCCGCCACCTCAGAGTAAAGCGATAAGGTTTTCATATAATCCTGTTTTGCTGGACTCAAATACTTCAAACCAATATAGCCGCCGTTCGACATCCATTCGATTTTAACTGGATAACGTTTGCCTGGTTCCATCGGCAGGTGTATAATATGCGTCCAAGGCAGCCAGTTCTGCCGCCAGGAATCCACAACCAGTTTGCCGTTCAGCCACATCTTTGTATAGCTCGAACAGTAAAGTCTGAATTTGTGAACGCCAGCTTCACGACATTCGATTTCGCCGCTGTAGCGAATGCTGCCCCTGTTGATATCAAAACCTTCCGAAAACTCACCCCGCAAATCAACAAACTCGTGTTCAATCTTTCTCTCAATTTGTGAAATGAGCGGCGATTGGAAATCCGGCTGTTTGAAATACTCAGCGGTGAGTCCGCCTTCTTTGCCGTCTTTATCATACAATATTAAAGATGACAAAGATTCAAAGTCTCGGACATCTCCGAATTTTGTGCGCGAATTGTTATCCCACAAGATACCGTAATTCCTGCTGGAAACCAAAAACGGAACGACAGCAATGATATTATGCTGCCAAAGGTCAACATCATGCCCTTTGTAGTTCATAATATTATTTTGATGCTGTCCCAGTCCGTAAAATGCTTCATCTTCCGGGGACTCAAAAACCTGCTGAATATGATATGTTTTCTCCCCCATAACCTCCGCAGCCGAGATAATCTTTCCGCCCCCTGTTCTTTCCTGAAGAATCGTTTGACCATCGCTGTTAAGAAAGGCAATGTTTGCGGTCTTTTTGGAAACATCAGCAGTAAGCTTAGCCGTGGAAATCCGGACACTGTCCTTCTCTTCCCGGACTGTAAACGGCACCGGCTGCCATTCTTTCTTACTAACAATCAGACTTTTTCTGGAGGAAAAGGCACTGCCTGGTGTCGCGATAACACGAAAAATATTCTCTGAACAGACCTGGACTTTCAATTCCCTTGCATCTGTTGCTTTTTCCTTCTTAAGTCTGACAACAATACCATCATCGTACTTTCTAACAGAATAACTGGAACAGCCATTCAGCATAACGATTGCAGGGATAAGCAATATTCGCCATTTGTTGACAGTCATACTCTCGCCTTTTTAGATACAATGAAACTCTGTTTATTACTTTTTCTCAACTCTACAGGGAAAATATCCTGACAAACAATTACTGACAGTTTTATGCAATTTCTTCGTCTATCCAGCCAAGAAGCTCTTTCAGGTCGTCAAGAGTAATATCACCCATATGAGCGATTCTGAAGGTTTCTTCCTTTAGTTTGCCGTAGCCGTTTCCAAAAATGGTATTGTGTTTTTCCTGTATCGCTTTGATTACATCAGCAACGTTAATACCACGTGTATTTTGTGCCGTTGTCAGGGTATTCGAGGCATATTTCTCTTCGCAGAACAGGGCAAATTTTTCCTTAGCCCAGCTCCTGACAAACTCGCCCATTTTTTCGTGTCTTTGCCAAACTTTTTCCATACCTTCTTTGACCAGCTTTTCGCATTGATAGTTTAGCGCCATAATATGCGGGATAACCGGTGTAGTAGGGGTCTGGTTTTTTTCTGCCGATTTAGCAAAACTCTGAAAATCAAAGTAATAACCTCTGCCGGGCACATTTTTGCTTTTCTCCAGTGCCCGGTTACTGACAGCCGCTACCGCAAGTCCCGGCGGAATCGCAAAGGCCTTTTGCACCGACGCAAAGACCACATCCCACCCAAGCTCATCGAAATGCAAAGGAAGACCCACCATCGCACTTACCGCATCGACGAAAACAAGGATATCAGGATATTTTTCCTTCATCATCTCGCTTACTTCATAGAGCGGATTAGTCAGGCCGGTGCTCGTCTCATTATATACGAGCGTAACAGCAGTGTATTTACCCGTTGCAAGTCTTTCATCAATCATCTCAGTCAAAACGGGCTTTCCCCAATCGACCTTTAACTCATCTACATTCCTGCCGCAGCTCCTGGCCACATCAGCCCATTTGTCGCTGAAAGCACCGCAGCAGGTGCAAAGAACTGTCTCTTCAAAGCCGACACAGTTACGTATCGATGCTTCCCAGATTCCCGAAGCACTGGACGTGGACAAAAAGACATTTTGGTCGGTAAAAAGAATTTTCTTGAGCATATCAACTGTCTGGGCCTGAAGCTGAGAATACTCTTTACCACGATGTCCCAGTGTCGGACGCGCAAGCTGCTGTAAAACATCATCATTGACCTGCACAGGCCCGGGAATGAACAATCTCGGCGGATTCTTCCAGTCTGTCATACGTAATCTCCGATAAAAAAGTTACAATTTGTTAATAACCAAGCCGCTATACATCTTCGGAAAAAAGAAAGTTGACTTTTGCGGCATTCTTTCGCCGGCTTCTGTAACCACCCTCAACTGCCGAATTTTTACAGGGTTCAAAAAGAAAGCTGCCTGTTTCTGCCCCTCGTCAACTCTGGTGATGCATTCATCAATCCCATCACCAGTATCTTTTATATACTCGATATTATTGCCGCCGGCAAGTTTTTTCTCGTTGATACCCAGGAATTTTTCCAAAATCTGTTTATGCAGCACAGAAACATCGAGCGATTTGCCGGCATTTGCTCCACCGGCATCTATTGTTCGTTTATCTCTTAAAATAGCCACATAAAAAGCGTTATTGCCGCCATAAATTCCGAAAGCATTCTTGTCCTCATCACACCCAAGCTTCATTTGTGAAAGCATCTTTTTCTTCGCTTTGGCTTTGGTCTGGTCTGAATCAAAAGGATATTTCGTAATCTCGAAGTCCTCTTCGAGGCCGGCGATAAGCTTTTGAATATTAAACTTTTCCAGATTCCCGACAAGGCGGTGGGTAGCCAAAATGACTAATCCCTCCTGACAGGAATTACTAAAAGCCATCATCTGGTACCTTGCTGAAGGGTTGGTATTTTCTTTGAAGTAACTCAAGCCGGTTTCATAGCGATGATGGCCGTCGGCAATAATACAGCTTTTATTGCTCATTATTTTGGTAATTCGCTCTATATCGTCTTTGGCGGCTATCGCAAATATCCGTCGTCTGACATCCTGCTCATCAACAAAGTCAATGAGCGGTTTTTGCAGGGCGGCCTTGTCAACAATCGCATCAGCGATTTTATTGCGGTCATCATAAAGCATAAAAACCAGCTCAAGGTCGGCAATAATCGCCCTTTTGAGATTCAGCCGGTCGAGCTTTGGCTTTTCGAGGGTCTTTTCGTGCGGCCGGACAGTTTTGCCGAATTCTTCGAGTTTGCCTAATGCGATAAAACTACTACGCTGAAAATGTTTACCAGCCAACTCAAAATTCTGGATATAGGGGTAAATAGCTTCAGTCGAATCCTGTTTTAAGATACCCTTTTCTATCCAGCTGTTAAGATAATCAGCAGCCCTTGTATATTGATTGTTATTTTCGTTATCAGAAGCATCCATTTTGCCTTTGATTATCCGCACGATATTATATTTGCTTTGTTCATAGAGCTGCTGTTGTTGCTCGTCGCTGATTACATCATACGGCGGGCAGATACAGCTGCCGACATCGCCGACAATACTGCTGTCAAACCTGTATGCCTTGAACGGCTTAATTTCCATTCTCACTCACCTGAATTCTTCTCGTTTTTCACAATATCACGGATTAGATTTGCCCGTAAGATTGCCAAAAATTACAAAAATAAGCATAATATCAAAAATATATATATTGTCAAGTCCGGCCAGAGCTGCACGAAAACAAGAGGAAATACAGAGTAATTGGGTGATATGAAAATTATGATACCTTTCGGTCTTTATCTTTTTTCTTTTTAGCGAGGTATTCGTTTATAGCAGCGGCTGCGATTCTACCCTGACCCATTGCTAAAATCACCGTTGCCGCCCCCAGGACGATATCTCCGCCGGCATAAACGCCCTCCATCGAGGTTTTGCAGTTTTCATCAACAACGATATTGCCCCATTTGTTAAATTCCAATTCCGGTGTTGTCTGGCGAATCAGCGGATTTGCGATATTGCCAATAGCTACGATTACCGTATCAACTTCGATTGTAAATTCTGAGCCCTCGATGGGAATCGGCCTTCGCCTACCAGATTCATCTGGTTCGCCAAGGCGGTATTTAAGACATTCGATAGCGGCTACATAGCTGTTATCATCGCCGATTATTCGTTTCGGGCTTTGCAGTATGCGAAATTCAATACCTTCTTCTTTTGCGTGCTGGACTTCCTCAATCCTAGCGGGCATCTCTTTTTCTGTTCTTCGATATACAAGATAGACCTTTTCAGCACCGAGCCGAACCGCTGTTCTTGCTGAGTCCATAGCAACGTTGCCGCCGCCGATAACGGCTACCTTCTTTGAGCGAGCGATGGGCGTATCGGCACCTTTGCCGAAGTCATACGCCTTCATAAGATTTGCGCGGGTGAGGTATTCATTGGCGCTATATACACCGACAAGCGATTCCCCCTCGATTCCCATAAAACTTGGAAG
>Ga0315537_1000330_pt1 | contig 36245 bp, 36 predicted proteins | sample SalMarSW160270MG_FD_203091 | JGI IMG/M metagenome (GOLD analysis project Ga0315537, IMG submission 203091) | Salt marsh sediment microbial communities from the Plum Island Ecosystem LTER, Massachusetts, United States - Salt Marsh Sediment SW1602-70 ... | reverse complement strand
CGCCAACCTCATAAAGAGAACCCGCGATACAGATTGCATCTTTGGGTGATGCGGTTTCAACCGCATGTATCACGGCCTTATCCACATCAGGGATGATATGTATGTCGGAAATCATTTTTTTTGCAATGGGGTAAAGCTTCTCCGGAGGCAAGGCCCGATCAATTTTCGGGCGTGTTAATATGACTTTACTGCAGAGAGGGATCAGGCTTTTCAGCATGGAAGCACAGGGCTTGTCATCCAGTATGCCGACAACCAGCGTTATGTTTCGATCAGAGAGAGTCTCGGACAGATATGCTGCAAGATTGCGGGCGGAGATGAAATTATGGGCGCCGTCAAGAAGGATAAGCGGAGATTCGGAGACGATCTCCAGTCTTCCCGGCCATCTGTTTTGTACCAGACCGTCCTTGATGTTTTGCAGGGGAAGACCGACATTGTTTTTATTCAGTATTTCACATGAGGCAAGAACCAGCGCTGCGTTATCGATCTGGTGGGCACCATTTAACCCGGTATGTACGTTTCGCCATACATTCTCTAATCCAAAATAGTTAAATGAGCCATTGGCTCTTCGAACCCGGAATGCGTCTCCAAAGCGATGTAAGCGTGCAGATTTAGAATCGGCGATGGTTTTTAATACTGAAATCGCATTTTTTTGTTTTACGCCGGTTACAACAGGAACCTTATTTTTTATGATGCCCCCTTTTTCCCGGGTAATTTCGGCGATGGTATTCCCCAGATAGGTTTTATGTTCAAGGGATATATTGGTGATTATAGAAAGGGCCGGTTTTATGATGTTGGTTGCGTCAAGCCGACCTCCCATACCGGTCTCGATGACGGCCCAATCGACATTCTGTTTGCCGAATTCATAAAAGGCCATTGCAGTTGCAAACTCAAAAAAGGTCGGTTCTCTGGAGCCGTTATTTACACTTTTCACGGCCTCATAAGATGCAACCACATCCTCATCAGAAACCTGCCGGTTGTTTATACAGATTCTTTCATTGAACCTAACCAGATGCGGGGATGTATAAAGCCCGACATTGTATCCGGAGATATGGAGAATTGTGGCAAGAGTAGAAGCGATTGATCCTTTTCCGTTGGTCCCGGCCACATGAATGGAATTAAATGTATCCTGTGGATTTCCCAGGCCTTGAAGAATAGTTCTAATCGTATCTAACCCAAGAATAATGCCGTATCTTCTAAGACGATATATGGTATTCAGACAATTGTTATAGGAATCTTTTGTTGCCATTTTCACAGAAAAAACCCGGCAGAATTAATATATTTGCCGGGTTCAAAAAACGAATTAAGATTTGATATTATCTTCTGCGGTATCTGTTTCTGGAAGCCGCAATTCTCTGTCTCCGTAAAGCTTCGCGCTGTTTGCGGCGCCGGTGTTCACTCGGTTTCTCATAAGCTTTCTTCATTTTTAATCGTTTAAAAAGCCCGTCATTTTGAACCTTTTTTTTCAAAATGCGCATTGCTTTTTCAAGGTCATTGTCAAAAACCTTGACCTGAATATCCTTCAAATTATTCGCCTCCTTTTTTCCATCAGCATCAAATTAAGATCTTTTAAAAAGCTCCCGTTTACCTAATCCCGACGTTAGTCTCAAATTAAAAATTATTTCCGATGGTTATTTTTTTCTTAATATGAAACTAATTTATATATATATAAATCTATTAATTGGCAAGGAAAAACATTTATTATGTGATAAAAAAAACATTCGGTCAAAAATTTTGCAAAAAAATGTGTCCGGACTGAAAAGTCAGCACACGGACACATTAAAAAATTACAAATAACAGCCCGGATAATTCTTGGGGAATTAATCCGGTTTTATAATATATTTAAAAATAAATCATAATCAGCCACACAGTTGTCTATTTTTTTAAGACAAATTTTTTGCCTTACGGAGATAGGGGCTTTTAAAAGTCGTACTTAGTGCCTGAACGAAAACTGTCTTTTCCGCCAATATCTGCGTCAGACTCAAATTTTAACCCGCCACCGAACTTTGGTGGGTTAATCCTCGAAATACTACCGGTATTCCTGTGGTTAAAATTTTCGTCTTCCTTGATCTTAACGAAAAATCCTAGTTTTCGTTCGGGCACTACTTATTAAAATTTTACAATTTTGAAACAAGCTCTACCGTAACCTCTGTTACGCTCGGTGCGCCGTCCAGCGTAATGTATTTCATGGAGCCTTCTTTGGCGGCAAGGTCTTTGAAATAATAGGCGGATGCAAGGGTTCCGGTATCGGTGTCATAGTATATACCGTGGCGTTTGTTGATGGCATCTTCATCCTGGTCATCGTCTCTGGTCTTTAAATCACCGCCGCAAACACGGCATTTATCCCCGTCAGGTTTGATGGCATCGATATAGATGTTATTGGGATGGTTATTATCATTGACACAGAGCCTGCGCCCCATGATCCTGTTTTTTGCAATTTCTCGGTCCAGAAGTATTTCCACGACAATATCGAGGCCCATGCCGGCCTTTTTGAGTGATTCATCAAGTTTGATCGCCTGGTTTTTGTTTCTCGGAAACCCGTCCAGAAGCCAGCCGTCCTTACAATCAACCTGTTTGAGGCGGTCGAGTATCATCGGGATTGTAATTTCATCCGGTACCAGATCACCCTTGTCGATATATTCTTTGGCTTTTGTGCCGAGTTCGGACCCTTTTGAGATGTTATCACGAAAAATAGCTCCGGACTCAATGTGAGGGGTATTATATTTATCCTTTAAAATGGCTCCCTGGGTTCCTTTGCCGCTGCCGTTTGGCCCAAAAAACAAAATGTTCATGCTCGAATCTCCTTTCATCATTGATTTTGTGATCTATAATCTACAAACTTTTTAATATATCATTATTCTCGGTTTTACTATATAACTGGCGCAGCATTGTCAAGCGTTATCCTTTCATAACAACGCACACAATTTAGTTAAAAATTGTTTCATTGATCATAATTTTTCTGATACAATTAATTGGTTTCAAAGAACCATACGATTACCGGATCTCGGATTTTTCTTCAATTAATGTTTCCAAAAACGTTGATAAACATATCGTGAAACTATTACAACTTCAAGCAATAACTAAGAAATTCAACGATTTTAACGCGCTGAACAAAATCGATTTTTCTATCAACCAAGGGGAGATCGTCGGTCTGGTTGGCCCCAACGGAGCCGGAAAAACAACCTTGTTCAATATTATCAGCGGCCGTTTAAAACCCAGCAGCGGCAACATCCGGTTTGAGGGTAAGAAGATTACCGGTCTCAAGCCTCACCGTATCTGCCGCTTGGGAATCAGCAGAACTTTTCAGTCGTCACGACCGTTTATTAAGATGACTGCTTTGAACAACATACTGGCTGGACACCTTTTTGGCAAAGGCTTTCATCTTCGCACCCGCCCTGAAGATGTGCAAATGGCGCGGCAACTCATGGAAGTCGTCGGTATCCCTCATAAAGCCGAAACTCTTGCCGAGGATCTTACGCTCAGTGAAAAACGCCGTCTCGATCTGGCCCGTGCGCTTGCCACCCGTCCGAAGCTCCTGCTTTTAGACGAAGTGGCGGCGGGATTCAGCCCTGTTTTGGTAAAACAGGCGGTCCAATTGATTCACCGGGTTCGCGAACGGGGGGTAACGCTTTTGATTATTGATCATTTTTTAACCTTAAGTTTAAAAGTTTCAGACCGTCTGCTGGTCCTTGATCACGGAGAAAAGATTGCAGAGGGTCCGCCCAACCAAGTCATGAAAAACCGTGAGGTGGGCCGTGCATACCTGGGCCTGCAACACCAAAAAACTTGAAGGGAGCCAGGCAACAGGAGTCATAAGGTCAGATTTTCTCTCTATGTTCCCGATCCCCGAACTTGAGACCTTTGAAAAACGTTCAACTTTGCCTACCCAGTTAAATCCGTAGTTAATATTTAACCGGGGTTCAAGACCAAGGTCTCAACCCTTAACCCCTTAGAAAGGTTGAATATGGATAATCTCAAACCGCTCCTGAAGGTCTGCAATCTGAATGTGTATTATAAAGACATCCGAGTATTAAAACAGGTTAATCTGACGGTGTGTGCCGGACAGATCGTTTCCATTGTAGGTCCCAACGGTTCCGGCAAGACCACAGTTATGAAAGCGATTGCCGGTATACTGCGCCCGATCCAGGGAGTCATCAGCTATCAACATGAGCCTATTCAGAAGCTACCGGTACATGAAGTGGTTCGCCGGGGTCTGGTTTATGTGCCCGAAGGCATGAATGTCTTTCCTCTTATGAGCGTGCTGGAAAATCTGGAAGTGGGCGCCTATACCGCCAGAAAAAAAAAGAATAACCTGTTATCTATTGTATTCGAAATCTTCCCTGTACTGGCGGATAAACGCCGGGATATGGCGAGGACTCTGAGCGGAGGGCAAAAAAGAATGCTGACGATTGCCCGCGGGCTGATGAGTGATCCCGACCTTCTCCTGCTGGACGATCCCTTCCTGGGTCTGGCCCCAAAAGATGTGAATCGTCTCTGTAATACGTTGAAGATGATTCGTCGTCACGGAATTACTCTTTTTCTGGCCGGTCAGCATGTGCGCCGAATATTAAGAGTGGCTACCAAAGCGTTTCTTATCGAAGAAGGAAAAATTACCCTTGTTGGAACCGGCGAGCAGCTTCTGGGCCATCCCCACTTCCGGGAAATCCTTCTTGGGGTTATCGCTGAGTCAAAAATTGAAATCGTATAATCCATACCCACCTAAAGCCAATACAAAGCAAATGCATTTGATTTCAGTGCTTCATAGCGACGGCGTGTTTCTCTTGGAAACCGACTGACTGTTTGAAGGGCTTTAGCACGCATTAGCCTGAGCCGAATTTAATTATGAATAGAAAAATCAATGTGATAATTTAGCGACGCATTGTTCTTAATAACTCTGGCGCGGCTCCGGGCTTACGGGTGCTTAAGCACAAGTTTCAGTCGGTTGGAAAGAGATGCACACTGTTTCGGAGCGTTCTTGCTATATTGGGATTCAAATGTGTTTACTCGGGAACCTAGTAAAATGCTTATTGACTTAATGCAAAAAAATTGAAATATTACTTTTTTTATGAATTTCGTTTAGCAATTATTTCGTTAACGTATAATTATTTTTGGAGGAAAACCATGACTGAAGAATTAAAAGTAGGCATGACTCACCAAATAGAGAGGGAAACAACGGAGGAAATGTCAGCACAAAAAGTCTACCCCCATGTTCCCAATGTATATGCCACTCGAGCCATGGTTGGGCATATCGAGGAAGTTTGTGCAGATCTGGTTCTTCCTCACCTGGGTGAGGGCGAACAAACCGTTGGAATAGGCATGAAATTCAAACACATGGCGGCTACCCCCCTGGGTATGAAAGTTCGGTTCAACGCCCGATTGACCGAGGTGGACGGCAGCAAACTTACCTTTGAGGTGGAAGGCTTTGATGAAGTGGACAAGATCGGCGAGGCAACCCACCAGCGTTTTATCATTAATGCCGAAAAATTCAACAGTCGGGTGGCAAAAAAGGCAGGGGCTTAGGAGGTAAGCCATGGCGAAATCACATCCCGTAAGCCGGTTAAGTTCGATTTTAAGACCCAAAAGCATCGCAGTTATCGGGGCATCAAGCAGCCCGGACAAACTGGGTCATGAAATTATGAAAAACATACTGGACAGCGGCTTTCAAGGAACTGTTTACCCCATCAATCCCAAGGCCGATGCCATTTTAGACATCCCCTGCCATGTGAGCGTTAAAGATATTGCAGAAGCGCCGGACATGGCCGTTATCATCATTCCGGCCCGATTCGTTCCCCAGGCGGTGGAAGAGTGCGGCCAAAAAGGAGTCAAGGGCGCTGTAATCATTACCGGCGGCTTCAGCGAAGCAGGACCCGATGGAGAGGTTCTTCAGCAACAGGTCGTTGACATTGGTCAAAGATACGGCGTTCGTATTATCGGACCGAATTGCCAGGGCGTAAACAATCCTCATTGCCCTCTATGTGCTTCCTGGCCGTTGTTAACCCGAAAGGGCAAGATCGCACTTATTTCCCAAAGCGGTACTGTAGGCGCTGCAATGATGGACTGGTTATCCGAAGAAAAGCTGGGCACAGCCAGTTTCGTTAGTATGGGTAACCGGGCCGATGTAGACGAAGCGGATCTGATGGCCTATTTTAATCAGGATCAAAGCACCGAGGTTATCGCTGCGTATATCGAAGGGATAAAACGTCCCGAGCAGTTCATCGCGTCGGTAGAACACCTCCAAAAACCGCTGGTTGTCCTTAAGTCGGGTCGCACGCCCAAAGGCAAGGTGGCAGCCGAATCCCATACCAAAGCCCTGGCAGGTGCTGATGCCATCTATGAAGCGCTTTTTGCCAGATATAACATCTGCCGTGCCTATACCCTGGAAGAGTTTTATGATTTTGCCAAGGCCCTAGCTTATCTGAAACCGCCGAAAGGCAACCGTATTCTCTTTATTACAACATCCGGCGGCGCTGCTATTCTCGGTACGGATCAGGCGGAACAGGAAGGCCTTGATGTTTCCCCCCTTCCTGAAGAGGTTGTGGCGGCCGTTACGCCGCTCATCCCGGCCCACGCCATAAAGGCAAATCCTATTGATCTTACCGGTGATGCCACCGCCCGGATGTTCAGTGACGTCATTGGGGTCACCCGGAAGCATTACGACACTCTGGGAGTAATTTTTGGTGATCCCGTTGAAGATGCTTCCCGCGTGGTAACCCCCGGAGCCAATGAGCTGGTTATTTTTCTTGGCGGAGCAGATGTGGAACGCTATGAACGTGAACTCATGCACCTCAAAGGGATACCCGTATTCCCCACCCCCGAACGCGGGGTAAAAGCACTTGCCCGGGTTATTGAACGCAACGACCTGGCGTCGCCGCAAAAACCCACACTCACTGTTCCCGCAGCCGGCCGTCAATTGTCGCCATACCAGTCACTCACCCGCGTTTCCGAACATGGTTTGCCCTGCATTGGTTTTGGGCAGGCAGACGGTCCCGATAATGCCGTGAAGATAGCCCTTGAGCAGGGATTTCCGGTGGCTCTCAAAATCAACTCTCCGGATATTCTCCATAAGAGCGATATCGGAGGCGTGCACCTCAACCTTGATTCTCCTGAGGCTGTGAAAAAAGCCTATAGTGAAATAGTTTCAGCGACACGCGAGTCACAGCCGCAAATCATTGCAAAAAATGTGCTGGTAAACAAGATGGCGCCTCCGGGCCTGGAGGTGATCGTGGGAATGAATCGCGACCCGCAGTTCGGCCCGGTCATCCTCTTTGGGCTTGGGGGCATTATGGTGGAAATATTTCAGGATGTAACCCTTGGTCTCCTCCCCTTAACCCGTGAAGATGCTCTTGCAATGATCCGGGAAATCAGAGGGCATAAACTGCTTTCGGGTTACAGAGGTCAGCCGCCGGTAGATGAACAGGGCCTGGCAGACTGCATTCTGGCGGTGGCCAAAATGGCTGAAACCCATCCTGAAATCGTAGAGATCGATCTGAATCCGGTCTTTGCCTATCCGGATGGAATATTGGTCGTTGATGCTAGAATTATCCAACAGGAGAAAAGTTAATATTTATTGTTTTATTAATCACTGAAAATTGGAAGCTAAGATTATGGCTCTATTTCAAAACGTTATCCTACGACTCATGAACCGGTTCCCCATGTTGCAATACTTTACCGATCGTCCCTTTGGGATAGAGATTGAATTTTACGGACTGGACTATGTTCTTGCCCCGATTGACAACAATATCATCAAGCCCTACTGTATTTCATCTCGGGCCAAAGACGGCCGAAATCTTCAGCAGCTTTATAAGGATTTCAAGATTCTCATCGGGGCTGACAGAGATTGCTGGCACTTTGAGAAAGACGGATCTGTGAGAGGCAAAAGACATACTCAATTTGGAGCTGAGTTGACCAGTCCGATTTTAAGCGGCATCACGGGCTTGATTCAGGCGTACAACGCATTCCGGTTTCTCTGTAATATCCAAGGCATTGATATTGACGGTAGCTGCGGTTTCCATGTCCATCACGGTGTAGATCCAAAGGTGTTTACCTGCAAACAGTTACAAGAACTCGTTCGCTTGGTTTCCCCTATAGAGGGGTATTTTTACGTTCTTATTCCAGGGGAGAGACAACATGCAGAAACCTGTAAACCCATGGAAATCGATGTTAAGGCCTTCCTGGACGTTTCTGATAGTGAATCAGAAAAAGGGAGTGACAAAATCAAACAACTCTGGTATTCGTTAGAAAACAATTACGATCCAAAGGCAACCGGATATCCGCGCTACGACAAAACCCGTTATCACGGCCTGAATCTCCACTCATACTGGTATCGCTCCACAATTGAATTCCGCTACCACTCGGCTGTACTGCACAATATTGATGAAGCCATGGAATGGATCATTTTCACCCAGTTTCTCATAGAGTTGAGCCAGGGATATGTTCCTGATATCTGTTTTTATCCCGAAGCCAACAAATGGCTGAATGCGATTTATATGATCTACGAGAATTTTGGATATGGGGATTGTATAAAGCGACTGGCAAACTAGCCCGAATAACTCATGATAGCGTGCTGGGAAATTAGAAAAATCACTAAATAAGCATCTCGGAAATTCTGCAATTTATAAAAAATACAGGGGTTTGCAAAACTCATTATAAAAAGGAAGGCGATCATGTGTGACATTTTCGCCATATCCGCAGGCTATAAACATACGCCCAAAAAGTATCTGCCCATCTTTGCGGAAAAGGGCAAACAAAACATGAATGGCTGGGGCATCGGTTTTTTTCGTGACGATCAGGCGTTTATGGAGAAATCCGAGGAACAGGTATTCAGCCAGGAGCAGGTTCATGAAAGTTTCCAGAGGCTGGCAAGGGTCATCGACAGCAGAATCATTATTTCCCATATAACTTGCCCCAAAAGTGGCGGCCGCCACATTGACCATCGCCATCCGTTTAAACTCTCCTTTCTGGATCATAGCTGGCTTTTTGCCCAGGTTGGGCTCGTAAACCACATTGAAGAATATCAGACCACTGAAAAACCCCGCCTGACGGCCGATGTCTATACCGCCAAAATTTTTGAATTTTTAAGAGATCGAATGGTGTTACTGCATAATCAAAACCCTTATATCAGTCTTTATATGGCGCTGCGCATCAGTATTCAAAAACTTGTGTCCGACTATCCGGGTGAGTACTCCTTTTTTCTGGCCAATGAATCGGTGCTTTTTGCTTTTTGTAATTACAGACAGTTTATGCTTTTTAAAGAGTCTCAAAGTATGGGAGATATCCTGTTGATCACCTCGATCAAAGAGGGTCTTAGCCAAAGCAAATGGCAACAGATTGTACCGGATCCGCAATCTCTTGGAGAGCTTTTGGTCATTGCCGGCCCGGATGTATTATATGCCGGAGATGTTTAAAATCAAATTAATCCTGTTACCCTGTCAATAAAATGTGTGATCTTTTTGCACTTTCTGCAAAGAAAGATTTTTCAGCTCCAAAATCTTTGCCCATTTTTGCCGCCAAGGCAAAAAAAAATATGGATGGATGGGGCATCGGCTATTTTAAGAAGGATCATGCCCTGGTAGAGAAATCAGCTAATCGTGTTTTTGTTTCCGGGTACGTTCACGACAGTTTCCGGAAATTAGCCCGGGTGATAAAAAGCAGAATTATTATCTGCCATGTCCGTTTTCGTACCAGCGGTCCCATAGACGATTGCCACTCCCATCCTTTTGTCCTCAGTTTCGGCGGTCACGACTGGATATTCGCCCATAACGGAAAAGCACCGGCTATTGAGTCTTATAAAAGCAACAACACCACCCTCGAGGAAGCCGTGAGCGACTCGGCCAGAACCTTTGAGTATCTCCGGGACCACCTGTTGCGTCATTACCGGAACGTAACCCAACTTCCGACGCTTTTCCAGGCCTTGTGCCAAAGTACGGAGAGGATGGTTGAAGAGTATCCCGGTGAATACAACTACCTGCTGTCCAATGGCCGGACCCTTTTTGTCTTCACCAACCATCGCCAGTTTATGTTCCTTAAAGGGAGTGAAAAGCTGGAAGGTGCCCTGCTTCTCACAACACTGGCGCGAGGTCTCAGCAATGAAAAGTGGATTCGGATAGCCAGGGCAACAAATCGCAAGGGCACGCTTCTGGCGGTATCAGGGACGGATATAATTTTGAAACAGTCTTTGTAGAATCGTGAAGTGGTCTAAGATACCTAAAGTCCCTCTATTTTCTCGGCTATAATTTTCGGCAGGGGTATGGCATTCCAGGCATGATCGATGGCCACAAAGGTGACACTCCCCTCGGCAGCCAGCCGAGTCTCCGGAGGACGATAAAATTGAAACTGAAAAATAATAGCCTTTTTCTTGACTTCTTTGATCGAGGTGTGCATTTCGAGTAAATCCCCATAATAGGCCGGCATAAAAAAGCGGCAATCCGCTGCGACTTTGGGCATGCCGAATTTTTCTTCCTGGTTGCGAAAAAATGTTTTCGGTGATATCCCTATGTGGCGCAGGAAATCTTCGATGCCTTGATGAAAATAGCGAAAATAGGCAACAAAATAAACAACGCCATACGGGTCGGTATCGCCGAAGAGAACCTGTACTTTGGTTTTATGAGTCAGCATGTTACTCCTCCTGTAAATTAGTTTCCATCCAGAAATGGCCCTTTTCCGCAATCTCTGCGCCTGCCCTGTGAAATGCAGAGCCTATTTCTCTGGGGTCAATCTGCGGAATTACTTGTGCGGCGTACTACTTGTAAGCCTCCGCGGTGTTCCTTGATTTCCTTGACCTTGCGAAAAATTGCTAATTTCTGCATTGGAAACTTAATTTGTGCCCAATATAGATTTATGGGTAGGCACAAGTTAGTTCGTGTCCATCCATAAATGGTCTTTTTGCCCAATCTCTGCGTTATGCTCAAAAAATAATCCTCGGAATATCAAATATATACCTGTGGTTATTTTTTTCGCACGCCTTGATTTTGAACAAAAATCCTCATTTATGGATGGGCACTAGTTCGCTTCGTCACGCTTTCCATTGCAAGCTCGCCTGCCAGTCAAGGTCGCAATTGGAATGTTGGAATACTAAAATAATGGATTAATGGGCCATCTGCCAGGCAAAAAGACCGTGCCCCAACAAATTACTTTATTTATCCCGCTCATAGCGGTATAGAATTTTAAAGACGTTACATATACACGAACTTGTATAATAAAGAGGTAATGATGCGATTTCTCAAATCTTTTGTTTTGGCCTTTCTGCTTATCCTTATATCCCTGAACCCGGCGGCCCGGGCCGCTGAAAATGTCGGGATCGAAATGGTCCGACTGCAAACTGCCGACGGGATCACGCTAACGGGTGTTTTACGCCGGCCCCATACGGCTCGGAATAACGCCGGTGTGGTAATGATCCACGGTTACAGCGGCAACTTCTACTCGGGTATCATGGCCTTTCTCCCGGAAGCCCTATCTGATTGCGGTTTTGCCACTCTGGCGGTAAATATGCGCGATCATGATCGGAGCCCTAAAAAGAACCGGTTTGAAGATAACCGTTATGACATTGCTGTAGCGGTGGATGAAATGGCCCGGCTCGGCTACAATCCCATATTCCTCTTCGGCCACAGCATGGGCACCAACCGTGTGCTCTACTACTTTGCGACAACCAAAGATTCCAGGATTAAAGGCGTGCTCTTAACCGGCCCTCCCGGTAATTTGTTCGAATGGAATATAAGCATATTCGGTCTAGAGGCTGCGAGCCAGGTTCTCGCCCAGGCCCAGGATCTCGTTGCCAGGGGCAAAGGAGACCAATGGATGCTGATCAATTTGGGACCTCTGGGCAAAGCACTTTACACCGCTAACCATTTGGTAAGCCTCAGGGGCCCGAAAACAGTTTCCGACCCATACAAAAACATCAGCCGAATTTTCAAGCCCATTCTCATCGTCCATGGTCTGGCTGACCGCCTGGCAAACCCTGACGTGACCGACAGACTCCTCAAAAGCGCAACGCCGGGAATCCAGGTTACGGTAGTGAAAATTCCCGGTGCGAATCACGGCTTTAGCGGTCATCAGCAGGATCTTGTAAACGCCGTAAACCAGTGGCTGGTTGACCGGACGAATCGTTAAGTCGATTGTTCAAGATCAGCCAGTTAGTCCCATCCATAAATCCATATTGGGCACAAATTATGTTTCCAAAACAAAAATTAAATTTTGCCTAAGAAATTTCATGTAAACTGTTACGAACTTGCGAGTAGATATCCGGAGCCATGACAAGAAGGTGCTCATTGATCTTTTGACCGTCCAGGTATTCGTTAAGGAAAAAATCGCCCCCATCTATCTTGCAGATTTTTCCTCCTGCCGCCTGGAGAATGATACCGGCTGCGGCAAGATCCTGAAACGACTCGTTCGCAATAACGGCAGCTTCCGCGCGACCCATGGCAACATAGCATATGTGAGCGCCGGTGCATCCCAGATCGCGGATTTTACCCGGGAATGTGGATCGATAACGGCGGTGAAACCGGGAGTAAGTGAAAAGAAGGCTCTCGTCGTTAATCGTTTTTTTTTCAGATACGTGGATTTCCCTTTTTCCCAGAAACGCTTTTTGTTCGGCCTGTGCATAAAAAAGATCGCCCGTTGCCGGCATATAAAATACACCGAAAACGGGCCAAAAATTCTCGATAAGTGCAAGAGAAATGCCCCAGATGGGGATTCCCGCCTGAAAATTTGCAACGCCATCTAATGGATCAAAGATCCACAAGTAACGTTTTTCATCATGGGTGTAGTCTTTGTTGGACTGATTGTTTTTAAACACCTGGTGTTCGGGAAAATGACCGTTGAGTTGATCCTGAAAAAATTCCATTAGATGGAAATCCGCTTCTGTAACCAGATCTTCATCGAATTTAATGTTGGGGTTTCCTTTACCATAATAGGAAAGTGCTTCTTTACCCGACCGGCGGATAACTTCCATTGCAAATTGAGTTAAATCTTCAATCCCATGACGTTTTATAGCCATTTTCACTCCCTGTTTTATAATTTAACAATAAATTATGACTTCGGGTCAATATCAACAATTAACACACCAGTATTTATTGTGAAATTACTATGTGTTAAGATAATATGACAAGAAAACACAATAAAACGCTAAAATTCTCCGAGTGGTCTTGTAAATGTAAATTTGGCAGGATCCTGAACCAATTTCCGGCACGCGGTTTTTGTGTTTCCACCCAGAGCCGAAAATGGGAGGGATACTATAAAAACGGCGGTGCCCAACACACTGGCAACGATTCCCAAAGGCCTGATAACTAAAAAGTCGGCGGCCATGGCTTCGCCGCTGACATCGTTATCCATATTCTTGCTTTGCGCAATAGCGGAAGTTCCGAACGGAATAAAGATCATGGCTGCAATTAACAACAAAATCACGGATCGTTTTCCTATTTTATTCATATCTTCCTCCTTTAGCAAATTATACGCTTTTTATGATAGTAATACATTTGTAACAACGGACCGGGGGTTGGCCTTATCCTTATTTTGATAGGGTTGAAAAATATCGACGATAGCGTTATATTTTGTCTGCATTGTGATCGAGTTGAGGCGTTTGATAAAATTTCTAATTTTCACAGGCAGTTTGCATAATATATTTTAAAGAAAAGCGGATTCAGTGTCAAGAAAAAAGGGGGTATCATTAACACCGTTTTTGGTTTACATGAGCCCAACCCGAACAAACTAAAGAAAATGGCAACATCTTCGACCTACATAGAAGTCGCTATAGCGCTTCCGGTATACAACACCTACACTTACAACGTTCCGGAAACTCTTCATGAACTGGTATCCGAGGGAAAAAGGGTGCTGGTGCCATTCGGTCGGCGCAGAGTAACCGGATACATTTTGGGCCCGGGAAAGAATATCGATCAGGAAGGAATAAAAACGACCCTGGATATTCTTGATGAAAATCCGCTTTTTCCTTCATCCATGATTCCGTTCTTCAGATGGACCGCTGAGTACTATCTGCATCCTATAGGAGATGTTATCAAATGTGCCCTGCCCGGAGGCTTAAATCTTTACGACTTTTTCACCCTTACCATTACCCAAAAAGGGGAAGATGCTCTTTTAAACACTTCTGCCGCATCTCTGGAAAACCAGATTTTAAACCGGCTGAAAACCGGACCCTGCCGCTTCAAAGACCTTAACAAAAATTTTAATAAGCACATCCCCAATGCATTAATTCATTCCATGGAAAGCCGGGGGGCTATTGTTTGCAATCGCAAGCTCAAAGGTGGGGGTACGAAACCCAAGATGGAGCGATATGTGTCATTGCCCGGTTCTGATATCCCCATGGAACAGCTTTCCGATTCAAGAAAAAAAATCATTGAAACACTCAAAACGTTCGGTGAAATCTCCGTAAAAAAATTGCAAGAACGAATTCCCTCTGCTTCAAGAGTAATAAAATCTCTTGAAATGGACGGGCATCTCTCGGTTTTTCAGAAAAAAGTGTATCGGGATCCCTTCGGTGAACCCATTGCACCCGACACCGCTCACACACTTACAAAAGAACAGAAAAGCGTGATCCATACCGTAACTGAATTTCTTGGCCGGAAATTTACAACCTGCCTTCTTGCCGGAGTCACGGGAAGCGGTAAGACAGAAGTGTATATGCAGCTTGCTGAAAAAGCCATAAACCAGGGCTATTCCGTGCTGGTCCTTGTTCCGGAGATTGCCCTTATATCCCAGATGGAACGCCGCTTCCGAGCCCGATTTGGAGAGTGCGTTGCCATTCTTCACAGCGGTCTTTCCGCCGGAGAGCGCTATGACCAGTGGATGCGCATCGCTTGCCGGGAGACGGCTATCGTTATCGGTGTAAGATCCGCCGTGTTTGCACCTCTTTCGAATATCGGCATGATTATCGTTGACGAGGAACATGACACTTCCTACAAACAGGAGGGGGGTCTGCGGTATAATGCCAGGGATCTTGCCGTTGTGAGAGCAAAGCTTAATGATTGCGTTGCCCTGCTGGGATCTGCTACGCCCTCCATACAATCATACTATAATACGACCACAAAAAAATTTAAGGCCCTTACATTAAAAAACAGGATTGAAAAACGACCCCTCGCGGAGATCACCGTCGTCGATCTCTGCAAAAGCAGGGATGTTCGGGGAATTGGGCGCTACATCACACCGGAACTTCACCGGGAAATGAAAGCAACCCTTGATCGAAGCGAGCAGGTTCTTCTTTTTCTAAACCGGCGCGGCTTTGCCAATTATCCGGTTTGCGCGGCCTGTGGTGACGCCATAAGATGTAAAAATTGTGATATTTCACTTACGTTGCATCAGAAGATCAATGCATACAAATGTCATTACTGCGGGTATACGCGGGCGTCCACATCACACTGCACGTCCTGCGGATCCGGCAAAATCCTGCACTTGGGTATGGGAACCGAAAAGGTGGAGGCCGCCGTAACATCTCTTTTTCCCGATGCCAGAATCACCAGAATGGATCGAGATACCACCCAACGAAAAGGTTCCATTCTAAAAATCTTAAAAGGTCTCAGAAACCAGACCATAGATATTCTTGTGGGAACTCAAATGGTCGCAAAAGGCCACGATTTTCCCAACATTACTCTGGTGGGTATTATTTGCGCGGATCTTTCGCTCAACTTCCCGGATTTTAGAGCCGGGGAACGAACCTTTCAGCTGTTGGCGCAGGTTGCCGGAAGAGCCGGGCGGGGAGCCGCGCCCGGTCGGGTGATTCTTCAGACGTATAACCCAAATCACTTCGCCATCTTATCTGCAACACATCAGGACTTTGAAGCTTTTTACCACCAGGAGATACATTTTCGCAACAGCCTGAATTATCCCCCGTTTTCAAGGATGGTCCAACTTAAAATATCAGGGAAACACTCGGAAAAAACCCGGCAGCATGCTCAGGCCATCGGGGATCTTTGTCATACCTTGAAAAAAAACAATCATTCTTTTATAAAATCCGTGGAAATACTGGGACCCATTGAAGCCTCACTTCCAAAAATCGCAAAACGATACCGCTGGCAGATTCTGTTAAAATGCCCGAGCATAAAACAGCTTCACCGGTTTCTTCACCAGATATGGTTTGATAATAAAGCAAACATCAGCACCCGGGATGTCAATGTGGTGCTGGATGTGGATCCATTTTTTATGATGTGAAAACATCGCTAAAAAAAAGCGGCCTATAGGCATCTATTTAATATTCCGACCAAAAACATCAAAAAAAATGGTAACGTTCAAAAGTGTTCGCATCGTATGTTCAGGGCAATAAAACGAGTAGCTGAACGATTTTCTGTTTTGAGTTGATTTTTTTGAAAACCTTTCTGAATATACTCATTACAATTGACAATATGAAAGCTCCTCATTAATTCTTAACTAATTGATATACATAGATTATATCTATATGCTTATGGTCACATATTTTAATCGATTACAAGTATAATAATAGAAGTATTTAGAGATGTCTTTTCTCTTTGGATGATCTGAGTTAAACGCTAATTAATATTCTTTTTCGTGCCGTGCGAACACTTTTGAACGTTATCAAAAAATTGGTTCGACGCTGATGCAAAACACAGGCACGAAACATTGACCGGAAAAACCGGAATTTTGAAAAAGTGACAAGCACAAGATGTAGTGTCAGAGACGAACCCGACCTAAGCAACAATATTTACAAGAGCGATCGATATCTAAATGGTCTCACAACCTATTGATATCACTAAAACTATCAGGCAAGGCAAGTTATTCCCAAAATCAAGACCAATTTTATAAGGGACAAATTGAGGTACCGATTTTGGCAACGAATCTTCAATTTTTTAAAAAAATCCTTATTCCTAAAGAATTCGTATCAAATTAAAATATTTAAAGCTCTTGACAACAAACGGACCATGTTGATATTTAATAAATAAAAAGCAACGAAACTTTATGATAGGAAAATAATGAATAGGAAATTAGAAAATCCCCCTTTTTCCAATTTTGAAAAAGGGGGATTTTGTTTAGTACTTATTGCTTTTGTTTTTATATTTGTTCTATTGGTTTAAAATTATTGTTTTCCCATAACGTAAAGTGTGATTGTAGGAAATTAAAATGAAAATACCTAAAAAAATTGACCCTTGTCCAATTGTAGAGGCAGTTGTTGAAATTAGATTTGATTCTAATTTGCCTGGTGATGCAATTTTTGGTGTTATCTATAACCAGTTCAAGGAGGATTATCCAAAGTTTACAAAACTACCAATTCTTCAACTTCCTGAAGCAATTCGTTCACGAGATCCAAACTTAATTTTTAAACCACATTATAAAATACAAAAAGATAACTTTTTGCTTCAAATTGGACCAAAGGTATTTGCAATAGCTAACATAGGTGAATATTGTGGGTGGGATTTGTTTTATGAGAATATTTTAAAAGCCCTTGCTACAATTTCTAAGTTAAATATTGTTGAAAGTGTTACGAGATTTGGATTGAGATATGTTAATGTTTTTGAAAAATTTGATATATTTAAACAATCTGATTTTAAGGCTGTGTTAAAGGGTAAACCTTATGAAAATGTTAAGGCCGATATTACCATAGAACTTCCTTCAGGAAACTATATTCATAAGTTCAAAATTATTAATCATGCAACAATTGTTGTCGAAAACAAAAACATTGAAGGCTCTGTCATTGACATAGACATCTCTTATGAGAAAAAGACTGATATGTTTTTTAAAAATATGGGTGAGATTATTAAAACTTCACATATAGAAGAAAAGAAGATTTTTTTCGGATTGTTAAAGCAAAGTTATATTGATTCTCTAAACCCTACATACTAAAGAGGTGGGCCATGGGAACAAATCGCCTAACTAATTTGATTTATGGAGTAGCAACTGCGGCTGTTGTTTTTAGTTATGTACCTTGGGGGAAATATTTAACTGTTCCTCAAGAAATGGAATATTTTAATGAAACAGAAAAAACAAAGATGTCTGAGTATTATAATCCAGATCCTTACTATTTGATTTATAAATATGACTCGATTATTCTTGAACAAATTGAGATTATTCATCAATTTGTATCAACGATTTCCGAAAACATTCAAGATTTAAACCCGAAGTTTTCAGCTCTTGTTGACAAACACTTTTGGGAATTGGTTTGATGCATTAGGGAAATTTGACATGATACCTTTCGAGGAAATTAAAAGGTATTTACCCCAATATCTTAGCGCTGAATCACAAAAAGAACTTTTTTCAGAATTAAAATCCTTCCCAGAAAATATAGACCAAAGACTATATATATCCTCTGACTCTGTTAATACTATTTTTCAGGGAGATGGCTTTACTGACTTGTTGATAATAAATTTACCTTCATCTGAAATCAAACCCGTTCCTGCGATGATATTATCAAATACTTGTGATATTAGTCCTTTAACCAAACGTTTCTTGAGCATCAGGCTTGTTTATGCACCAATTATACAATATGAGAAATATAGAAGAATGTTACTTGTGAATGAGAAAGTAAAACACTCAAACATATATAACCATTTAGAATCAATAAAAAAACAATATGTTAGCAACATTATCTATTTGCCCAAAGGCAAAAGATTGAAATATGATGCTATTGTCCTATTAGATAGGCTAACTAACTGTTCGGCTGAAATTATAACAAAGGAAATGGTTGAGAAACGAAGGCTGTTTACATTGAGTAATTATGGATTTTATCTGTTTCTAATCAAAATATCAATTCATTTTACAAGGGTTCGTGAAGGTGTTGATAGAGGGGATTGGCATTCAGTATGATCTGGCCGATTTCAAAATAAATATTGTTAAAACCAACTTAACCATAGTTTCATGTACTGCAATGGAGCACAACCCTCTAAATTTTCAAGATATGTAAATCTTACCTCAAAACATAATCCATTTATTATGAAAACTGGATTAGGGTCACACAACACAATATTAGGAACAAAAGGTACGTTTTTAATCAATCTTTGCTGAATTGCATTGAAATTAATACTTCAAAAAAAACTTTAATTCCAAAGGAGCATGGAATGGTTGACAAAGCCCTTAAATTTTTTTCATCGGAAGAAGCAATCAACGAAGTCTTCGTCGATCTGGCAGTGCATCCTGACAAATGGTACGATTTTGCCTTATTTGCAAAAGTATACGCTTTCTTGACAAGGGGAAAAGCCAGGCCGGGCGTAGCCGATTCCAACTCTGTGGATAGAGCAAAAAATGGGATATGGTACGTAGCCAAACAAGTAAAAAATGAAAAATTTATCCCGGCTTACGATTTTAAAAATCTCGCAATCGATTTGATCCCTAAAGTAAAATCCAGAATTGATGAGATCGCCCAGGTTTATGAATGGACCATGTGGGTAAACACCTTTTCAGGCAAAGGCCCTGACGGAAAGGAAGGCATATGGGTTGAAACGGAAATGGAAAAATTCCGGTGTGCTCGGTGCGGACACTGTTGCCTGAAACTGCACGACGCATACTGCACCTCGGTTGATATGGAGGAGGTGTGGCGGTGGCGGAAGGAAAAGCGTTGGGACATCCTCGAGTGGGTCGATATTATGAGGGTGGGTGGAGAGGAACTTTTCGCGGATATATGGTTCAGTCCCACGACTGGTGAAGAAACTACCAGATGCCCGTGGCTTCGAAAACTGCCGAACAAAAATATTTACAACTGCAGAATTCACGAAACCAAACCGTCACATTGCCGTAATTTCCCAAAATCAAAAAAGCATGCTCTGACAACCGGCTGCAGAGGTTTCGGAGACGACCCAACCTTTGAGCGGGTGAAACGCGATCTGGATGAGCTTTACGATAATTCACAGAAAAAATAAGAACTGCCTGGAACCAAGTAGGAACAAGGCGGGGACAGGCAGTGACTAAACAGGCACCAAGCAAGGTCCGGGTAGAGTCACAACCAAAGTCGAGACTGATTGACGACAACAGATATAATTCCCAATTTAATTTAAAATAGTTCGCTGTTTTCCTCCGAATGGGGTCTGCTAACAGAAATATCCGGAAATCCGGCGAGTAATATCATGTCATCTTTATAATTGACGTAGCCTTCAAATAGATATTCATTCCAGTAATGCCTGTTTAGTCCGAATTTCATCAGAAATTCATAAGCTTTTTTAGTATCCTTGATTTTCGTTTTTACAAGATTTCTTTCAAAGAACGAAATCCAATTTGTTTCACTCGAAAACACAAATCGTCCATTCTGCATTTCTGATATAACGTATGGGGTTATAAAAACAACTGAATACCCATAGTTTAATTCAGGAAACGGTTCCGGCATTATTCTTGCCAGCCAAATTTGACCAGATTCCCCTGAATATCCGCTTGGTACAATAACCTTAATTTGTTTCTGAGTAATAAATTCCCTCAAAAGAACAAACCCATCGCAAAACCCTTCATGAATGTAAAATCCCATTCTTGAATTTTGCATGCATTCAAAGAGCGTTATCAACGTTTGATCCACGTTTATTGCTCTGCACACATCGATTACAACGGTTCCAAGCGATTCCTTTTTGATGCCAACACAAAGATCGAAAAATCCCCAGCATGTAAAATAGGATTTGGTGAGAGGGCTGAAGGGAGGTCCTGAAGGCAAATACAAATCTTGAGCATGGGCATAGGCATTTGTCAGTTTTGAGAGCGCCGGCAATTCGTCAAGTTGTTCTACTAAAACAGATAGTTTGTTTTGAGCATAAGCATAAACACCATGTAGTGGATCCAACTCGGAAAGATCTTTATCCGTTATCACGGATTTTTCCAAATTATCCGCATGGATTTTTGCATTTTTCCATTCCGAAATATCTATTACTTTCCTGTTAATCGTTTTTCGTAAAGCAGAAATTACTTTTTGGGAGATAGGACCATGTCTTACGCTTTTTCGTTTCAATTTTTTCATAAGGTTCGTCTTGTGCCTACCGTGCAAGGGACTTCACCCTCAGTTTCATCATCCCAGGTTATATGGCCGCGCACGATATCTTCCTCCGTAATGCTGTACCGTGTTAGATCGCCTGATTCAATGTGCTTTCGCTTCAATTCACGGCGTATACGTTCAACAAACTTTGTGAATAAACCGAACAGATCCTCTTCGGCAAACTGCCGGCAGTCAAACCCTGTCCGAAGGACTGGAGTTTATTTCTTTTCGCTCTTTTCAGCTTTCTCCCTTTTGATTTTTAACTCTTTAAGCCTGTCGATCAAATCGGGTTCATCTTTTAATTCCATACCCATAGCCATATTATAGATCTTTTCAGCTTTCTCATAATCAGGTTTTGCATCTTTTTTCATTGGCCAAAGATACATATCCCCCCAGCCAATATACCCCCAAATATTTTTTGGATATTCCTCAATCAGGGCCGTAAAACATTCATCACCTTTGGAAATATCACCCAACGCAAAATGGGATTCCGCAATAGCCCTTTTCATATTGTGTATTAACAAGCTGTCTGTTTCAGGAAATATTGAACAAAAATCGTTACAATATCCTATTCTTTTCTGATAATATGATGTGTCGTCTATAGCTGCATTTCCAAGCTCAGCCTCAAGATCCTGGCACCAATTATAGACAAGCTCTCCTCCGGAAAATATAGTTTCCGCTTCTTTTACATTTTTAAACTCCGGCTGAAATCTAATTTTCAATTTGCTCCATAATTCCAACCATAGATCGCATGCTTTCGCTGTTTTGTTTTTCTGAAGAAATGAATAACCTTCCTGCATTAATAAATCGAGTTCGTCTCTTTTTCGCATGACGGGAGTATCTGATTTTCCCAAACAACATTTTTTATATTTTTTGCCACTTCCGCAGGGACAAGGTGCATTTCTACCAACCTTGGGTTTTTTATACACAACTGTCATATTGTCAGCGTTGCCCATGCGAGGCTGAGATGTAACGGCTTGCGGATTCAGCAAATACTCAACCTCACAAATATCCTCTGGTTTATCAGGTTCAAGTCCGCCGACAAATATCCATCCGTTTTTATCACAAAGTGATGCAATTTCCTTCAATCTTTCTTCAGTTTGAACTCTGAACCTCACAGGTTTTTTTTCAGTGCCTAATTTTGCCATTGAGCCTCCTTTCTAATTTTCTTGGTACATAACGATGCGGGTGCAGTCAGAAGTTGCTGGTTCTTCTGAACTGCATAACCAGATATCCTTGATATCAGAAATCGTCTGAAAAATCCAAAAGTTTCCAGATTTTGTCGGGTTTGCGTAATTTGTACTTTTTCAGCAGAGAGACATACCGTTTATTATCAAAAGGCTCCTTATTTTTCATGGTATCGAACATCAGTGGAACCAGAATGGCGCCGATCAGGTGAATCGTATCGTGATGGGAACATTTCTTTTTGCGCATGGCATTGTAAAACTGGAAAACTTCAATGGGGTCTTTGGCCGCAAGCTGATTCTCGATCGCGGTGTGGATGGTGATGTGCAGAAACGGGTTGACGTCGGTATCCGGATCAAATTCCCTGTCATGCAGAACGTCGGCGAATTCAAATACATTGAAAAACTCGTCTTCATGCAGCAGCATAGCTTTTGCCAAACGCCTGTCCTCATCACTCAAAGCTTCCAGATCATTGTTTTGCGCCTTTTCCCAGAGAAAATGGAGATGCTCGCGGCTTTCGGACCTGAATAGCTTAAGGGCCTCATCTTTCATCGTTTATCTCCTTGGTTATGATAATTTATGTGCATGATGCTTGGTATAACACAATATTCTAACAGTTTATAATAAATTTTAAACATCGTTAATATTCAATAACAACCAACTCCTGTTACAGGTTTACCCAAGGAGACCGATCAATAAAACCCTTGGAAAGGGGTTACTTCCAACGCTGCATGGCCAGTATGGCGGCAAAGGGAATCGTGCTGCCCGCCATCCCCATGACGGCGATGGCCATGGGCTTGGAGGACCAGTCCAGCGAAATGAGTTCCATGGCGATGGCGGCGCACAGGAAATTGAAGAAGGTCAATAGCGATGAGGCCTTACCCGTGTCCTGCCGCACCTGTTTTTCTCAAGAAAGAATGACCTATATTCAAATTGAAGCAAAGTCCAAAGGAATTTTGAAAAAGATATCATTTAAGTTGACAATTTCTTAGGTAAAATGTAAACAGATTATATTATGGATATCATTTTACCTGAAAATCTTATTCCTCGTGAACTGCTTACCGAGGTTATCGATTTCCTGGACGAGGAGAATATTATTCTTTTGACCGGGGCAAGACAAACCGGAAAAACGTCGCTTTTATATTTACTGATCAAGCATTTATGGAATAGTGATTTCCCACCGTCTCAGACCGTTTATTTTGATTTGGAAAATATACATGATTTTACCCTGTTAAATGATTTAAAAGACTTCAATATCTTTTTAGAATTGTTAAAAAAAAAGGGCGTGGATCCGGCAGAAAGAGCCTATGTTTTTATAGATGAAATCCAGCATCTATCCAATCCCTCCTCATTTTTAAAATACCTTCATGACCATTATAAACCCAAGCTTAAATTCATTGTAACCGGCTCTTCATCACTAGAAATTAAAAAAAAGTTTACGGACCGATTAACCGGAAGAGTATACAATTTTTTGGTCAAACCACTCAATTTCAGGGAATTCCTACGGTTTAAAAATGAGGACGAGCTATATACATTGCTTGAACCATTTCATTTTTCTGATTGGCTTTCCCAAATAACGCCGGAAAATAAAATAAAAAAAATAGAGCACACCCAAAAAAGGAAGCTTGATGATCTTACCGGGGAATACCTGATTTTTGGGGGATATCCGGCAGTAACGCTGAAAAAAAAGCCCCAAATACGACAGAAAGATCTGCAAGAGATTTATTCAATGTATGTTCGTAGAGACATAAGAGATCTGGGTGAAATCTCGGATATTACAGGCTACAACCGGTTGGTATCGTTACTCGCTCTCCAGATCGGCAATCTTGTCAAAGAGCAGGAACTTGCATTATCCAGCGGCCTTTCCAGACCCACGGTTAAAAAATATTTGTTTCTATTGGAAAACACCTATGTACTCAAACTCGTGCCTCCATTTTTTACAAACAAAAGAAAAGAAATTGTCAAGACACCCAAAATTTTTTTTGAAGATATTGGAATCAGAAACGGTGCATTGAACAATTTTTCTGCCTTAAACCAAAGGACGGATAGTGGTGCAATCTTGGAAAATTTTGTTTTCAACCAACTTAGCAAACAGGAAGAACAGCCTGATAATATACGGATATGGCGGACTCAGAACCGGAATGAGGTGGATTTTATTTGGCAGAAAAACATCAATGAACCCTATCCCATAGAAGTTAAATTCAAATATGATCCGAAACAGCCGGTTCCTCCGGGCCTGAAAAGCTTTTTAAATGTCTATGGATCCGAGAGAGCCGTTGTGGTTCATTTTGGAGAGTTTCACATACGAAAATTCAAAGATACAATCATTTATGCAATACCTGCCTGGGCTGTTTAGTGCAATTTTTCACCATTACTTTCTATCTTCTTCATGAGAAATTCAACTTGGCCGACCTGAACAATTTTTCAGATGGGTTTTTCATGAATAATAACGTTGATGCAGAACGTTTACAAAAGAAATTCTTCTCGCATACATTCTGTAGTGGATGCAAAAACAGCAGATAGATTTTTTCTTCCTGATTATTTTTAATAGCTCGTTTTGTTTAAAAAATTTGAAAATATTTAAAAATACCTATATCATTTCTTTAGCAAATATTCAATGAACAGGGAACGGAACCTCAGGGCTAACGCGTGCTAAAGCCCTTCAAACAGTCCGTCGGTTTCCAGGAGAAACGCGCCGTCGCTACGCTACACCCAAATCAAATGTGTTTACCCTGCAAAGGATAATGGAATGGTTGACAAAGCCCTTAAATTCCTTTCATCGGAAGATGCGATCAATGAAGTATTTCTCGATCTGGCAGTGCATCCTGATAAATGGTACGATTTAGCTTTGTTTGCAAAAGTATATGGCTTTTTGACCAACGGAAGAGCCAGGCCGGGACAAGCCAATTCCAACGCAGAGGATTTAGTGGAAAAAGGGATATGGTATGCAGCCAAAGGAGAAAAAATTGAAAAATTTATCCCGGCTTCTGATTTTAAAGAACTCGCGATTGATCTCATTCCCAAAGTAAAATCCAGAATTGATGAAATCGCCCAAGTCTATGCATGGACAATGTGGGTAAACACCTTTTCAGGCAAAAGTCCTGACGGGAAGGAAGGCATATGGGTTGAAACGGAAATGGAAAAATTCTGGTGTACCCGATGCGGGCACTGTTGCCTGAAACTACACGATGCATACTGTACCTCGGTTGATATAAAGGATGTGCGGCGCTGGCGGAAGGAAAAGCGTTGGGACATTCTCGAGTGGGTCGATATCATGAGGGTGGGAGGAGAGGAACTGTTCGCGGATATATGGTTCAGCCCCAAGACCGGTGAGGAAACTACCAGATGCCCATGGCTCCGAAAACTGCCGAACAAAAATATTTACAACTGCAGAATTCACGAAACCAAACCGTCACATTGCCGCAATTTCCCAAAATCAAAGAAGCATGCTCTGACAACCGGCTGCAGAGGTTTTGGAGACGACCCAACCTTTGAGCGGGTAAAACGCGATCTGGGAAAGCTCTACGATAATTCGCAGAAAAAAGAAGAATTGCCTGGAACTAAGTAGGGTCAGGCAGAGTCGGGGGTAGAGTCGTAGATAGAGTTGCAGCCAGAGTCAGGACTTCAATAGACGTACCTTCAAAGACCCTGATGTTTCATACGGCAGATCGAATCTTTCGAATCAAATACTAAATTACAAAGATCGATCAAAAAGTTCGATGGCTTTTTGGAAAACTTCCAGCGGAAACATACGCAGCTCAGAAGCATCAAACCTATACTGCGATAAATGTTCAACGACCAGCTTTCCCACGGCTATTGCTTGTCCCCGGTCACGTTGCTTTTTGACCGATTCACGATCGTCTTGGCTGCTTAACCAGAATTTGTGCAGCGCGAAGGCACGAGGGTCAGGAACTATCATCGGTGCGGGCATGCCGTCATCCCCGATGACGATTTGCGAAAATTTCGGTGAAGAAATTAACCAATGCAGATTCCGGATTTCAACAGCTTCTAGGTCGCCGGGGCCGCCGATACGCATGGGTTCCTTTTCCATGATCTTTTTCGGCAAGGGCTTGATAATATCGACCATATATCCGTCCCGATTCACCGCCCGAAAGTCTCCCGAACGAACAGCCTCAAAAGACCGATCAGCTTTACGAATGATGTCGAGTAGGCCGTCAGGGTTATCGTCTGAATCCTTGACCAGTGTAAGTTTGCGCCGGGTATCCCATAAAATATCCACGTATTTGGTCGACATCATGGGACTGTCGAAAAAAACACCTGCCGCGGCTTCATAGGCATACATTGCGTTCGTACCGATTACAATTACATTGCGACCGAAGATATTGTGCTGGTCCAGCACCTTTAAAATGCCGGTTACAGTCCTGGAGACCCTTTGGATCAGGGCAGCCTTGCAGAACCGGGCCTGTTCCTTAAGACGATCTTGCAAGGAAGACAAACGGTTTTTGGCCTGCTGCTTGGCCAGTCGAAAATCAGCCAGAATTTTCTCCGTTGGGTCCGAATTTAATTTTAAGCCTAAGAAATAAAGTTTTCCTTCAAAATATTGATAGTTGTATATTGAAGGAAAACATGACTATTCTCAAGCAGTTAATGTTTGATGAGGACAATCGTTCCAAATTAAAATAATCGTAGGGGCATAGACAAAAAGTGAAAAAATGATATGCTGAAAAACAACGTTTCTATCAATATCATTATTGATGACCGCGAACATAAAGGCGGGATTATAACATCACTTACAGGCATCGAAAACTTAACTATCCGAATTCGACAGCTTTCCATTGGTGATGATCAGGTTGATAACCGGTTAATTGTTGATATGATTAATGTAGGTTACGATAAAACAATAAGATGATCCGGGAACCAATTCGGAACATGCTGAAGAAACCGTTGCAAAAATATTTTGGGTTCAATTCATTTTTAAAGGGTCAGGAAAAAGTCATCCGGAAAGTGCTGGAGCGTCAATCCGTGGCAGCCATCTTTCCGACCGGTGCCGGCAAATCCCTTTGTTATCAACTGTCGGCAATATTATTGCCCGGCATGACGCTGGTGGTATCTCCCTTGCTGTCTTTGATGAAAGATCAACTGGATTTTTTACTGGAAAGCGATATCCCTGCCGCGCGTTTGGATTCAACCCTTCAAAAATACGAATATAATGCGATTCTCGACAGAGCCAAAAATAACGAACTAAAAATTTTAATGATTTCGGTCGAACGGTTTAAAAATGAACGATTTCGCTTCCATCTGGGAAAAATGAACGTTACCCTGTTGGTTGTTGACGAAGCGCATTGCATCTCTGAGTGGGGGCATAATTTTCGACCGGAATATCTGAAACTGCCTGATTATCAAAAGGAATTCAAAATAGAGCAAACGCTGTTGCTTACCGCGACCGCTACTGAGCGTGTCATTAACGATATGTGCGCTAAATTCAATATTCTTAAAAGCCATGTATTTGTTACCGGCTTTTATCGCGAAAATCTCTTTCTGCAAATAACGCCAATAGCCACACCTGAAAAAAAGAACCGCGTGCTTCAAAGAATCCGTGAAAACCCCAAAGCTTCTACTATTGTATATGTTACCCTGCAGAAAACGGCTGAAGACGTCTCGGATTTTCTTTGCGCAAATAACATAAATGCGCATCCTTATCATGCCGGGATGGAGAACGAAAAACGGGAACAGATTCAAAACAAATTCATGGATGGAACCCTGGCCTGTATCGTTGCAACGATCGCATTCGGAATGGGAATCGATAAAAAGGACATCCGCAGAATCATTCATTATGATTTGCCCAAATCGATTGAAAACTACAGCCAGGAAATCGGACGCTCCGGGAGAGACGGAAGGCCCGCGTTATGCGAAGTTTTAGCCAACAGGGACAACATTCATATTTTAGAGAATTTTATTTATGGAGATACTCCGGAGAAACATTCGATCTTTCAATTGCTCCGGACCATAAAAGAAAATAAAGGCTTTATCTGGGAAATCAAGTCAGTAAAGCTTTCAAATGACCTGAATATCAGAATTCTTCCCCTAAAAACATTACTGGTTTATCTTGCAATGAAAAACATTATTCGACCCAAGTTGACCTATTTTGAGGAATATTCATTCAAATACCACACACAGCCGGCAAACATCATTCACAGTTTTGAAGGGGAAAGAAGGCAGTTTGTTACAGCGGTAATGAATCATTGCCATACCCGTAAAATATGGACATATGTTGATATTCAGGCAATCCTTAACAGTTACAGTACGGATCGGCAGCGGATTCTCACCGCACTGGAATACTTTGATGAGAAGGGCTGGATTGAGATTCAATCCAGGCAGGCCATGGAAGTGTATGACATTTTGACGCAGGCGTTTGATATCGAGGTCATGGCTGAAAAAATGTATGCCTTGTTTAAAAAGAAGGAGGAACTTGAGATTCAAAGAATCCACAACATGGTAAGTTTTTTTGAAAGCGATGCATGTATCAGCAAACAGCTTGCCGAATATTTTGGAGAACATCTTGAAAAAGAACGCTGCGGGCATTGTTCATTTTGTAAAAGCGGGAAAGCAGTTTTACAACACACAACCGAACTAAAGCCTCTCGCCCATTTTGATTTTAAAACGATTACCGGTGAATTTATGCAAGCTGTAGGCGAGCAGTTTACCGAGGTAAATTTAACGAAGTTTCTTTGTGGTATTTATACGCCTGTCTTCTCGAAATTGAAAATAAAGAAACTGCCGCATTTCGGTATTCTTGAAAATTATCCCTTTTTGGAAGTAAGAACCTGGATCATGGGTAAACCCGAACAGCACGGCACCTCTATGTAGACCGTAGTAATACTTTTGATCTCGGCGGTTTTGAGTATTTCTGCAAATTTTTCGATATATTTTTCAGCACCATCGAATTTGGGACACACCATTATCACCACCCGCCCATGGTCAGCTACACAAAAGCCGTTCAAGGCACTTCGATTTGGCACAAAATCACTCCTGCATTAATAAATCGAGTTCGTCTCTTTTTCGCATGACGGGAGCATCTGATTTTTCCAAACAACATTTTTTATATTTTTTGCCACTCCCGCAGGGACAAGGTGCATTTCTACCAACCTTGGGCTTTTTATACACAACTGTCATATTGTCAGCGTTGCCCACCCGAGGCTGTTCTGTAACGGCTTGCGGATCTGAATAGCTTAAGGGCCTCATCTTTCATTGATTATTTCCTTACTTATGGTAATTTGTGTGCATGATGCTTCGTATAACATGTTATTCTAACCGATTATAATAACTTCTAAGTATATTTAATTCCAAAGGAATATGAAAATGCTTAAAAAAATCTCAGCCATGAAAGCCCGGTAAAACCTGGGCCAGATAATGAACGAAGTCTCTTTAAGAGGGGACGATTACATTAACGAGCGGGCCGGCAAGCCCCTGGTAGCCATAGTCTCCATGGAAAAGTTCCAGGCCCTCCAAAAAGACCAGGATGCGGCCCGGTCAGCCCTTGAGCAGATATGGGCTAAAATAAAAGACGAAGACCATAAAGCCGTTGCCCAAATAATTAATGAAGCCGTTGAGGCGACAATCATCTTACCGACTTAAAGATTTTCCAGGGCATTAAAATCGTAGACCCGGCTGCCTTTTTAAAAATCGTTAATATTCAATAAAACCAACACCTGTTATAGGTTTACCCAAGGAGAACAATCAAAAAAACCCCTTGGAGGGATTACTTCCCACGTTGCATGGCCAGTATGGCGGCAAAGGGAATCGTGCTGCCCACCAACCCCATGACGGCGATGGCCATGGGCTTTGGAGGACCAGTCCAGCGAGATGAGCTCCATGGCGATGAGGCCGTTCCCGTGTCCTGTCCCACCTGTTTCAGGATCAGATGGTTGGTGATGGGGCGGCCCATGCCCAAAAACAGCGAATAGGCAAACAAGGACAGCGCGAAGTTCATGGGCGTGGCCTTTCCCAGGATCAGCAAGGCGCCGGTGGAAAAAAACATGCCCACCAGGGTGATGCCCCAGATGGTGCACAGCGTGGGGATGGCGGGCAGGTACATGTCCGTGGACAACGGGGGAAACGCTGCAAGCAATATGATCAGGATGAAATTGTTCAATGTTTTTTTCGCAAAAGCAAAACGGCCGGCAGAAAATTCACCGGCCGTCGTGGCCTATAGCACCCGGGCATCTTTTTCTCAAGAAAGAATGACCTGCATTCAAGATGAAGCTAAGGTTGTTTATCAATCCAAGGATGGTAGAAAAGAAAAAAGGCACGACGCCTATTTATACATAGGGGTTGTTTCTCTGGCTGTAGTGCCCAGAAGTGCATGAGTTTTTGTTCGTCGAGTGGCGATAATGCCGGCAATACAAATCAGGACCGCGCCGGCCCATGTCATAGCGTCGAGAGATTCCCCCCAAAATAACCAACCGAGGAAGGTAGCAAATACCACGTTTCCGTATGTTAATGGACCCACCTGGGCCGCCGGTGCGAGACTGTACCCTTTGGTGAGCAGGATTTGCCCAACTGCGGCCAACATGCCGATAAGGACGAGTAAACACCATAACTTTGGTTGCGGTGATTGCCAGGACCAAGCCAGAGGCACAACCGAAATCAAAGTGCCTAAGGCCGAGAAATAAAAAACGATTCGGATCGTAGGTTCAGAGGCTGACATTCGTCGGATGCTGACCATGGCCAGAGCGGCAAAGATGCCTGCCGCCAAAGCCACGATTGCAATCGGCTGAAAGACTCCGATTCCAGGCTTGAGAATTAAGAGGATGCCAATAAAACCGATAATGATCGCCCCTTGCACCTTCCGGGCAACCGGCTCACGGATCCATACATAGGCAATCACCGGAATAAACAGAGGCGTGGTAGAAGCGAGCAGGCAGGCTTCGGAGAGCTTTAAGTGTGCGATTGAATAGAAAAAACAGTACATTGCCCCTATCCCCGACACGCTGCGCAGCAGGTGGAGTTGAAAGAACGATGTTTTGACTCCTCCAACAGGACGGCGGTACCAGATCCACGGCAGAATGAAGACCAGGGCGCAGAAGTTGCGAAAGAACACAATAATTTCATTTGTGAGCGAAGTTGAGACAACTTTTATCAGTGCCCCCATGGCCGCAAAAGTGAAAGATGCACTCAAGACGAATAGAGCGCCTGCCAAAGGCTGATTGCGATAGGTTTTTGTTCGAAAAGTAGGGTCCATTTGACTCTTAAACACATTAATCCAAAGCATTAAATAACAGACCCGGAAAGTGGATACAACCGAAAAAGTATCAGCAGAAAATACCAGGACAACCTTCCAAATTTAATGGGGAAATGATTAACCTCCTTTTGGCCGTGTTCAATTTCTCCTTTGAACTTTTTGCCTTTTGTGGTATGATAACCAATAAACTTTAATATAAAAGATGTTATGATTTAGGATAGTTATATATGTACAACCGTTGGAGGAAATTAGAAAGAGGTAAAATATGATCATAGCGGTAATGAGTGACAGTCACGATAATATCTGGAATTTACGTAACGCTCTTGCAATCATCAAGCAACGAAATGCCGAAATGATAATTCATTGTGGTGATTTTATAGCACCATTTACACTAGCGGAACTCGATCAGAGCGGCATTCCGGTTCATGGTGTTTTCGGAAACAACGACGGAGATAAGTACCTTCTAACAAAGTTTGCTTTTACGTCTTTAATAAACATTACCCTTTATGATCCTGTGGGTGTGGTTGAAGCAGACGGCTTTAAGATAGCTTTTACACATCATGGCATTGTGGGAGAAGGACTTGCAGCCGGCGGTAATTTCAACCTTGTCTGTTTCGGTCATTCCCATAAGTATTTTTTCAAGCAAATCGGCCGGACCATTCTTTTAAATCCCGGCGAGATAATGGGAAAAGACGGTCTTCCAAGTTTCTGTCTTGTTGATACAAATACGGGCAACGTTGAAAAAATCGAGTTAAAAAAAAGCGGGATAATGCCGGAGGAAAAATGAAAAAGATGCATCTTGACATTCAAACGCATGCAACTTAAATAAACTATTCATGTTCCGGTAGTTTTACTGTTGGAATTGCCATGGACCGGGTTGCTGAAAACGCACCGAAGATTAATTTTTATGAGGAATTTAGTTATGAAAAAGAAAACTCTTTTTTTAATTTTTTTAACATCTTGCATTCTTTTTTTTGAAACCGCTTCTTTCGGAACAGAAAATAAAAGCCTTAACTCGCCGTCTGTCTTTGTTCCGGAAAGTCGTTTCGAGTTCGCTCCGGTTTTAGACGGTACTGAAATAACACACGATTTTATTGTGCAAAACAAGGGAACCGCTCCGTTGGCGGTTGAAAAAGTCAGAACCGGCTGAGGGTGTGCGACTGTCTCTTATACGAGGCAAATCCCTCCCGGCGGTGAGGGAAAAATTACCATTAAAGTCAATACAACCGGATACGGCGGAAAAACGCTAGTAAAAAAAATAACGGTTAAAACAGATTCCCCGGTTAACCCCTTGCTAAACCTGACAGTTGTCGGCAATGTCAATAAGTTTGTTACCATCATACCCCAGAGAGTAGTTTTGACGGGTTTTGTCGGAGATCAGATAATCAATAAGGTAAAAATAATTCCTGAAGAAAAATATCCGTTCAAAATAGTCGGAGACCGGACAATCCACAAAAAAAACATTCTCTGCGAACTGGAGGAAGCCAAGCGCTCAAAAATGATAGAGTATGTTCTGACAATAGCCAATCTGAAAAAAGAAAAAGGCCGCTACTTCGAAACAATAAGATTAAAAACAGACAACAAAATACAGCCGGATATTAGAATCCGTGTTTACGGCAATATTTTTGACAGGCCGGTCGGCGATAAAAAAAAGCCATGAAAAATATCAAAATTGTTGCTTTTGACTGTGACGGCGTCATGTTTGATACAAAAGAATCAAACACCGCTTACTATAACCAAATTTTGGACCATTTCGGCCGGCCTGCCCTTACTGCCGATCAGTTTGCCTATTGTCACAGCCATACCGCAGACCAGGCAATTGCGAAACTGTTTGACGGTGAAGAGAGCTTCCGGGCGGCGCAATCCTATCGTAAAAGCATGAGCTATCTCCCGTTCTTAAAATATATGGAAATAGAGCCGTATCTAAAGCCGTTAATCGAAACGCTTCGGCCCAGATACAAAACCGCCGTTGCTACAAACCGATCAGACACAATGGATCACGTTATTAGCGAACACGGTCTGGAAGGGTATTTTGATCTTGTTGTTTGTGCCAGTGACGTAGATCACCCCAAACCACATCCTGATCAACTGATCAAGATTCTAAAGCATTTCGGGATAGAGCCACGCGATTCCCTTTATGTGGGAGATTCGGAATTGGATGAAATTGCGGCAAAGGCGGCGGGGGTGGCCTTTGTGGCTTATAAAAACCGGTCACTTTCCGCCGACTTTCATATCCAAAGCCTGAAACAAATCGCAGAGATTCTTGGGATATAAATGAAGACCGCTGCAGCCTATTTGATTCTTTTCATGGTCTTACTTTGTCCGGTGAAGGTCGAATCGGCCGGAAATATCGATGATATCCGATCGGTCGTATACGCCTGGGCCAATGCCTGGCAAAACCGGAATATCAAGCACTACATGTCTTTCTATAGCCCAACGTTCCAATCAAAAGGACTCGATTTTAATGCCTGGCTGCAAAAGAAAACCGAGTTTTTTCAAAGGCCCGGCCCGATCCGTGTGGAACTATCCGATCTGTGGGTCTTTATCGAAGGCAAAAATGCCACCGCCAGGTTTATTCAACGGTATCAGGACCCAAACGTATCGGATGTGGGAGAAAAAACACTGGTACTGGTTTATTCAAAAGATAAATGGGAAATTATCTCCGAAGAGTGGAAGCCGCTGGTCATGCCTGCCACAAGGACCGAAGACCCGGCGGATTTTTTAAACCAGCACAAATTTAATGCCGATAATCGACCATCTGATACGGCGGGTCGAAAAAACAAAATTAACACGAAGCCTTCCAATAAAACCATTGTTAAAAGCATTAAGCTGAAAACTGAAAAGGATCATGAAGAGTTTTTTATTGCTTTGAATACTTTTTCTATTCCGGAAGTCCGGTCCATAGACGGTGAAAAACCACGAATTATTATTGATATTAATAATGTTTCTTCATGGAGCGGGCAGAATAAAATGCCGATCAACGGGCAGTTGATCAAGCAGATAAGAGCATGTCTACACCGTGACACTGAAAAACTTCGCTTTGTTTTAGACCTCAAATATGCCGACGATTATATTATTGATCAGACCTATGACAGAAAAGCAAATATTTACTCTATTGCCGTCAGACAACTTGATCCATGAACGATAAACCCGAACATCATAAATACAAAAGGCGCCGCGCCTATTACATTTTGATTGGGGTAGTCTTAATTTTTTGTACCTTGATTTTAAACGGAGTTTTTTCCGGTACAAAAGATACTGTGTACTCGCAAGAACCGCTCCAGAAATCTTCAGCCGGAATTGAAGATCGAACAAAGACCGGCCACGGGGGATGGGACGGCCCGATCCTATTCTATAAAGGAAACGGGAAGCCGGTTCATCTGATTCTGGTGGAAAAGGCTATCCAGAAGTTACACTTGTACCGTTATGACGGACGATACCATCTCATCAAGAGTTATACTTGCAGTACCGGTGAAAACCAGGGGAAAAAACACGAAGAAAAAGACGGAAAAACTCCGGAAGGTATATATTTCAACATAAAAGCCTACCGGGATTCTAAAATTACCCTGTTCGGCGATCGGGCTTTTAGATTGAACTACCCGGACCCCTTTGACGATCTTGAGTGCAATAGGGGCAACGGAATCTTTATCCATGGGTCCAACCGGGCCATTAAGCCCTTCTCCACCAACGGATGCGTGGTTTTGAGTAACCACGACCTGGCCGATCTTGATAAGCGAATAAATTTTAAAAAAGTCCCTGTCATTATTGGAGAACGCCTGCCCTACCGGTTCGAACCGGCCGGAAATAACATGTCGCAATTTATACCACTTTTCAAGAAGGCCATGATCCCTAAGCACTATGCTTCCCTGAAATCTGAATTCCGTTATATTATCTTGCTCGGTTTTCAAGATCGGGTTGTGGCACTGAGTGCGATCCGAATTAAGGATGCCGGGGACATACTCGGGTTTTCCAGACTCTTTTTGGCCCGGCCGGATAAGAATTTTTTAGTGCTGCTAAAGAGGGAGTGGAACGAGAAAAAATTGGTGAAAGAATCGGGATAACCTATTGGAGACCTTTGAAAAATGTTCATTTTGCAAAGCTCTCTATTGATTCCCTAAACCATTATGCTCCCCGCAGTCCGGGCACTGCCAAGTTATACCGTTGCACGACATTCCCCAGAAATTTTCCAACATGCATTCCTGGCAAATGGTAAAGCCGCAGCGGCATCTCCAGCAAAAAGGGAATTTCTTTTTGCAGCAATAACAGTTGCTCTGCTTGGCTTTGCGGCGCTTTTCTCTATAAGCCGTTCTCGTTGCAGAGCCTCTCATGTTCAACCTTTATACACCTGTCCATGACAACATCAATCCCCGCTGCCGTCAATAGTTCCGCCGCTTCCCGGTTTTCTATATTAAGCTGCATCCAGAAAAGCTTTGGTTTAAGCCGGATGGCCTCGTGTGCATGGGGAACGATCTGTGCGGAATTTTTGAATACGTTGACAATATCCACGGATTCTTTAATATCATCAAGGGATCTATAGGCTTTTTCCCCAAGGATTTCCTTTTGAGCAGGCCGGATCGGGATGATCCTGTACCCATGATCTTTGAGATATCCGGCGACCCTATTGGAGTCTCTTTCAGGTTTGGGGCTCAAACCTAAAACTGCAATGGCCCTGGCGGCTTCGAGCATATTTCTAATTTCGTGGTCCCGGGTAATTATTCGACCGGTTTTCATGTGCAGATTCCTTGAGTGTTCTTGCTGTTTTCGTTAATTGATGTTAGAAGCAGAATGACCCTAACAATAATTAAAATTAAATTTTAATGCAGCAAATTATTCATGTCAACTCATACCGATCCCTTGATTCACCGCCAAAAAAAATAAAAAACCTCGTTGCGCTTGATCAATCAAGCAGATAGTATAGTTTTGACAACAAAAAACTATCATCAACGAGGTGAAACAATTATGGCA
>Ga0315537_1000325_pt1 | contig 36462 bp, 32 predicted proteins | sample SalMarSW160270MG_FD_203091 | JGI IMG/M metagenome (GOLD analysis project Ga0315537, IMG submission 203091) | Salt marsh sediment microbial communities from the Plum Island Ecosystem LTER, Massachusetts, United States - Salt Marsh Sediment SW1602-70 ... | reverse complement strand
GAATTTGCGGGGGTACACTCCGGCGATGCCACGATGGTATTTCCGCCTCAGAAAATATACTTTGAGACGGTCAGAAGGATAAAACGTATTTCGCGGCAAATCGCGAAACAGTTGGATATTACCGGTCCGTTCAACATGCAATTTCTTGCAAAAGACAATGATATTAAAGTTATTGAATGCAATCTGAGAGCGTCCAGAAGCATGCCGTTTGTATCCAAGGTGCTCAAATCCAACCTGATCGAGATGGCTACGAAGGTCATGCTGGGTATTGAAGTGGAGAAACCCAATAAATCGATCTTTGATCTCGATTATATCGGGGTTAAAGCACCGCAATTCTCATTCGCCAGGCTCCAGAAAGCCGATCCTATCCTTGGTGTGGATATGTCATCCACCGGTGAAGTGGGTTGTATCGGTGAGGATTTTTATGAAGGAATTCTTAAATCAATGCTGTCGGTCGGATATACCATCCCAAAAAAGAACATCCTGCTTTCCACCGGACCTGCCCGCTCGAAAGTTGAATTGATCAATAGTGCAAAAGCACTGGAGGAAAAAGGGTATACCTTGTATGCAACGCGCGGAACGCAAGAATTTCTCGCAAATAGCGGCATTAAAGCCACGGTCCTCCACTGGCCTGACGAAGATAAACACCCGAATACCCTGGATTTCCTGAAGAAGAGAAAGATCGACCTGGTCATCAATATTCCAAAAAACCTGACAAAAAGTGAATTGAGTAATGACTATCTGATTCGCAGAACAGCTGTGGACTATAACATTCCACTGATTACCAATGCGCGCCTTGCCAGTGCGTTCATCCTGGCATTCTGTAAATTAGATTTGAAAGATATTGCCATCAAAAGTTGGGATGAATACAAAACCAACTAAACCGGGATGCTATTATTCTATTTTCTTTCGCTTGCCACAGGGATTGGTTATTTTATCCTGATCATGCTCTTTCTTTGGGGGTGGAGAAGGACAAGCGTTGTTAAACGATCCACCTGTCGCGGGCAGACAGTTGTCTCCGTTGTTATTGCACTCAGGAATGAGGCGGTAAATATTCCACAGCTTATCAGGATGTTGAAATGCCAGGATTATCCGGGCAACCTGCTGGAAATCCTGTTTGTGGATGATCACTCGACGGATACAACGAAGGAAGCCATTCATTTCTACATGAAGGGTGTAACCGGTTATTTAGTTATTCCCAATTCAGGAGTTGGTAAAAAGGATGCCTTGCTGTGTGGATACAGAAGAAGCAGGGGCGATCTCATCATTACCACCGATGCCGATTGTACATTCGGAGAGGAATGGATATCATCCATCGTTTCTTTCTTTGAAAAGGACAGGTCTGATCTTATCATTGGTCCGGTTAGTTTGAATGAGGGACAGGGGATCTTTCAGGATCTCCAGGCACTTGAATTTCTGAGCTTAACCGGAACATCGGGGGGATCATCCGGAATTGGCAAACCCGTTCTCTGCAATGGTGCAAACCTGGCTTTCAACAGAAAAACAATCGCTCCGGATTCCGAAATCATGAATTCACGTTTTGCATCGGGGGATGATATATTCTTGCTTCATGGAGTAAAAAAAACGGCCGGATTAAAATCCCTGTTTTTAAAATCGCGGGAAGCGGTGGTTATCTCAAAAGCCCAGCCTGATCTTAAATCTTTCTGGAACCAAAGGAAGCGGTGGACATCCAAAAACAGGGGTTATCGAGATTTTGATTCAATTGTCACTGCAATTATCGTCTATTTGATGAATTTGTTATTACTTCTCTCCCTCTTCCTAACTGCTTTCATACCTCAGGGAATCGTTGCTTTTACCGGTCTTTTTACGGTAAAATTGGCTGCAGATTTCCTGTTCATCCATTCTGTTGCCGGTTTTTTCAGGAAGAAACATCTACTGAAATATTTTTTAATCCTCCAGGTGGTTTACTTTTTCTATGTAAGCATCATTCCTGTTGCAGGTACTATTGGGAAGTTTTCCTGGAAAGGCCGCGTGTATAAATAATACGGGTTAAATATCTCTCTTCCGAATAAAAATAAATATGAGGGAGCTGAAAACTGCAATATAGGCCAGAGCCAACAGGATGGTAAGGTAAAACGGCAAAGGATCCGGTGCAATACCGATAGCATTCAGATCAAGGCTGCTTTGACCTGAAGCATCCAGCATGGATTCGTCTGAAGCAATGGTCAGGAACTCGGGTCTTGGAGTAAGGTTAGAGATAATTTTTACCGGGAAATAGAGTCTGGCTTCCCGGGGAAACATAAGCCGGATGATGGGTTCGATTAAGATAAAATAAAGAAGGTACATGACGATAGACAATGCAGTGTTCCTGAAAAGCACAGCAATCAAAAAACCAATGGTCATGTAACCGATAGCCTGGATAAAATAAACAACCAGCAGGTATGATTTTTCAAAGACCACAGAAACGGAGAGCCCCCTGGTAAAGATCAATCCGGAGATCGTACTGGTCAAAAAGACCAGCAAAACACCATAGAGAGCCACAAGAAGGACAACAAGGCTTTTCCCGACGATCAGATCATTTCGGCTTAATCCGGTGATCACCTGTTGCCTGAACGTTTTATAAGAAAATTCATTTCCGACAAGGAGTATCAGGATTACGGCAAGCAGCAGGTTGAACCAGCTTGCTATCCAGGCAAATGATTCCCAGACATGCGGAAACTGAAACAGGTTTTTCATCGTTAAACCGGGTACCGAGATGTCGATTTGCGAGGCGACAAAGATAACCAGTAGAAAAAGTAAGAAATGGAGGATCAGAATCACCCTGAACGAGGCATAATTCCATATCTTAATCAGTTCTATTTTAAAAAGTTTCTTCATCTATTGCTCAACAGTTTTAATTGCCACGCATGAAATACTATCGAACCAGTTCAAGGAACTGGGATTCAAGACTCTTTTTCCTTACTTCAAGCCGTGAAAGGGTAAACCCGTTTTTAAAAGCAAAAGCATTCAGGTCTTCGGGTGTTTTTTCGTCAACCAGGGTTAAGGTTATTTCCTGCTCATCACATTGGCTCGTTTTTACAAATCCGGCCCTGACCAGAACCTCATGCAATTCATTCATCCTTTCGGAAGATATAATTATCGTATCATCCTCCACCAACAGTTCATTCACTTTCCCGTTGGCAATCAATTGCCCCCATTTTAAAATCCCAACATGGGAACACACCTTTTCCACCTCATCCAGTATATGACTGGCAAGAATGATTGTCTTTCCTTTCTCAGCTTCCATTTTAATAATGTTTCTAACTTCGGCTATACCTTCAGGATCCAGCCCATTTGCCGGTTCATCCAGTACAAGCACTTCAGGGTCCCCCAGCAGGACGGATGCCAGAGCTAGTCGCTGTTTCATCCCCAGTGACAGGGTATCAAAACGGGATCCCTTACGGGATGTCAGACCAGTAATCTCCAGTACCCTTTCAATATCCTTCTCAGGAACATCCTTAATCAGGCAGTGAATTTTCAGATTGTGATACAGGGAGAGATAAGGATAATAATAGGGGATCTCAATGAGCGAACCGATTTTCCTGTTTAACCATTTGTTCGGTTCCTGCTCGAACCATCTGTAGCTGCCCGTTTGAGGTTTTAATATCCCGGCAATTATAGAAAGCGTAGTTGTTTTTCCACTTCCATTGGGACCGAGTATGCCAAACACCGTGCCTTTTTGTACTGTTATTGAAAGGTCCTTAACAGCCTGGATCTTTCCATAACTTTTACTGATGTTGTGTATTTCCAATATGGTCATTGGGAAATGAATGATTTTTCATTGCAGGAGTGAAGATAGTAAAAAAGATGATAAGGATATATATTTAATTGGAACCTGTGACTGGAAATTTGGTATTCAGAACCTCTCTTTAATTTCCCATTTCCGAAAAGAATTTGATTCTCATCAGCCGGATATCCTCTTCGGAATATTCATCTTCCCCAAGTTCCTGCAGAGCGGCTTCAATGGATTCCGTTTCGGCATCCTCCTTGAAGTAGTCAAAAATTTCCTGTTGACGATCCTCATCCAGCACTTCATTGATATAGTAGTCCAGGTTTATCTTTGTTCCGGATTGAACAATGGACTCAATCTCTTTAAGGAGGTCATTCATTTCAATGTTTTTCGCATCGGCAATATCTTCGAGTGATCTTTTTCTGTCGATACTTTGAATGATATAGACTTTCAGTCCCGATTTATTAATTACTGATTTAACCACCATGTCCTGTGGTCGAAGTATATCCTTCTCCCCGACATACTTTTTTATGATTTCGACAAATTCCTTTCCATACCGTTGAGCTTTGCCCTGGCCGACACCGGTAACGTATTGCATCTCTTCCAGGGTAATCGGATACTGGATAGCCATATCTTCGAGGGAGGGATCCTGAAAAATAACAAACGGGGGTAAATTTTTCTGTTTCGCAATTTTCTTTCTCAGATCTTTCAAAATATTGAACAGTTCCTCATCAACGGTACTTGTCCTTCCACCGCTCGCGATTGTTTCATCCTCTGCCTCATCCTCATAATCGTGATCCATTGTCAGTAAGAATGAATGGGGATTATTGATAAACGCTTCACCTCTTTCAGTGATTTTCAGCAGCCCATAATTCTCGATATCTTTTTCAATGAACCGGACAATCAATGCCTGGCGGATGACAGCGCCCCAAAATTTTTCATCGTGATCACTTCCGGCGCCAAAAATTTCCAGCTGATGGTGTTTATATGATTTAATAGCGGAATTCACGGTACCACTTAAGATCTGTGCAACGTGTTCGGATTTGAATTTTTCCTTGACCTGCTTAATGGTCTCAAGCACGTCAAGGATGTATTCCTGACCTTCGAACTGGATTTTTGGGTGTACACAATTATCACATGTTTCGCAATTCTCTTCATTGTATACTTCACCAAAATAGTGCAGCAGCTGTTTCCTCCTGCAAACCGATGATTCGGCATAGGAAACCGTTTCCAGGAGCAGTTGTTTTCCTATCTCCTGTTCTGCGATGGGTTTTCCCTGCATGAACTTCTCCAGCTTTTGCACGTCATTATAGCTATAAAAGGTGATGCAGCGGCCTTCTCCGCCATCTCTACCTGCTCTTCCGGTCTCCTGATAATAACCTTCCAGGCTTTTGGGCATGTCGTAATGAATAACAAACCGAACATCGGGTTTATCGATTCCCATTCCAAATGCAATGGTAGCAACGATCACATCGATCTCCTCCATCAGGAATTTATCCTGCGTTGCTGTCCGGGTAGCGGAATCCATTCCGGCATGGTATGGCAAGGCTTTTATACCATTCACTTTCAACACTTCAGCCAGTTGCTCAACCTTTTTCCTGCTCAGGCAATAAATGATACCTGATTTACCGGAATTATTCTTGATAAACTTGATGATCTCCCTGGAAGGATGCGATTTTGGCCTGACCTCGTAGTAGAGGTTTGGCCGGTTGAAGGAGGACTTAAATACATTCGCTTCCAGCATGGCCAGGTTTTTCTGGATATCATGCTGCACTTTGGGAGTAGCTGTTGCGGTGAGTGCAATCAGCGGGGCGAGACCAATGCGATTAATGATGGGTCTTATCCTGCGGTATTCAGGCCTGAAATCATGTCCCCATTCCGAAATACAGTGTGCTTCATCAATGGCATAAAAAGAGATCCTGACCTGTTTCAGGAAGGTGATATTCTCTTCTTTGGTCAGCGATTCAGGGGCAACATAAAGCAAGCGCGTAATGCCAGCCAGCACATCCTGCTTCACCTCCTGGATGGCTTGTTTTGTCAACGAGGAATTGAGAAAATGTGCAACACCATCCTCAGCACTGAAATTTCTCATCGCATCTACCTGGTTCTTCATTAAAGCGATAAGCGGTGAAATAACAATCGCTGTTCCGGGTTTTATCAGCGCAGGAAGCTGGTAACAAAGCGACTTACCACCTCCGGTCGGCATTAAAACGAAGGTGTCATTTCCAGCCAATATATTGCGAATGATTATCTCCTGATTTCCTTTGAATGTATCAAAACCAAAATATCTCTTTAAATAATCATTCAATGATATGTCTGCTCCAATACTCATTTTTCCTCACCAGTTTATAAATCATATCACTATAAAAGAATACTGGTTTTGAGATTTTTTTTCGTTTACTCGTTCACGTGAAGGTGGCTTCCTTTTCTTTTATGTAGATAATAGTTTAAAATAAATACATTTGTATCATAAATATACATTTTTTTTTTGTGAATTAAAATGGTGTCGAAAGATAAAAACGAAATGACATTTCTTGAGCATTTGGAAGAGCTCAGGTGGCACATTATCCGATCGGTCTCTGCGATTCTGGTTATTGCCATTGTTGCTTTTATTTTTCACCGGATAGTTTTCGATATCATCATTCTCGCACCGAAGACACCTGAATTCTTTACCAACAGAATGTTTTGCAAATTTGGAACGTTGGTAAATGTTCCGGCACTGTGTATCAACAGAAATGAGTTTGAAATCATCAACATCAACATGGCCGGGCAGTTTACAACCCACATTCTTGTATCGATCATTGCAGGGGTAATCCTCGCTTTTCCCTACATCTTTTTTGAATTCTGGATTTTTTTAAAACCGGCGTTATACCAGAAGGAAAAACGGTATGCAACAGGTGCTGTATTCTCTTCTTCCCTGCTTTTTATCCTGGGTATATTATTTGGCTATTTCCTCATTACCCCATTATCCGTTCATTTTCTTGGTTCCTATAAAGTAAGTGATCAGGTAGCCAACCAGATAAACCTGATATCCTATATATCTACCGTATCATCGGTAACCCTTGCAAGTGGCATTGTTTTCGAACTGCCGATTATGGTCTATTTTCTCACAAAGATCGGGTTGCTGACACCGCAATTTTTACGAAAATACCGAAAGCATTCTGTCATCATCATCCTTGCGCTCTCCGCAATCATTACACCCCCGGATATTTTCAGCCAGGTCCTGGTCTGTGTCCCATTGCTTCTTTTGTATGAGATCGGGATCGGTATTTCGAAACGTATAGTGGCTAAAGAAGAAGCAAAACTGGCCGGTTAAGCATGAACAATCAGGTATACCTTATGAAACACATAAGGAATTTTTCTCCCGGTTCTACACTCTTTCATCGACTCATTTGTGGCAGTTTACTTGGATTACTGGTTTTCTCTTTCGCGTCGGCACAAACCACAAAAATCAGGGGAAATATAAGTGATGCTGAATCGGGCGAACCGTTGCCCTTTGTAAACATATCGTTTGTCGGCAAACCGATCGGCACTATTTCCGATTTCAATGGAGCGTATTATATTGAAACTCAAAATCCCTCTGATTCCATCACAATATCCTATCTCGGCTATATACCCCAGACTTATCCGGTCAAAAAAGGAATCTTCCAGACCATTGATGCCAACCTGGAGAGGGGGCATATAGAGATCGAAGAGGTCATCGTTCACCGGGGGGAGAATCCGGCACACCCAATCCTCCGTAATGTTTTGCTGAATAAGCAGAGAAACAATCCACGCAACCTCGATTCCTATTCTTTTGAGACCTATAACAAAATCCAGGTTGACATTAATAATGTTGACGAACAGTTTAAAAATCAGGCCATTCTAAAACCGTTCCGGTTCGCATTTCAGTACATGGATACCTCAGCCATTACAGGAAAACCCTATCTGCCGGTCATGTTAAGTGAAGCAATATCAGATTATTACTACCAGAAATCACCGTTCGAAGAAAAAGAGATCATTAAAGCCAGCAAAGTATCAGGTATTGATAATGAAAGCCTCTCTCAGGTTACCGGAAATATATTTCAGGACCTCAATATTTATGATAATTATCTGAAAGTGATTGACCAGGGATTTGTCAGTCCGATCTCAGATCATGCCCTGATCTATTACAAGTATTATTTAGTCGATAGTGCATACATCAATGACCGCTGGTGCTATGAACTCAGTTTCCAACCTCGCCGAAAACAGGAACCGACCTTTACGGGAAATTTCTGGATCCACGATACCACTTTCGCTGTAGTCAAGATCCAGTTACGGCTGGCAGATGATGTTAATGTAAATTTCATCCATGACATTGCAGGAGAAGAAGAGTATCAGATGATCAATGACTCACTCTGGTTTCTGAAACAGCAGAAATTGTTTGTCGATTTTAACCTTCGGGATCAGGCTACCGGATTTTTCGGGCGCAAGTTGACCACCTATGGGAAGATCCGGATTAACGAACCGTTTCCCCCTGAAGCAATAGCAATCAGAGATAAAGTATGGGTTCCACAGAGTGCCCTGAGGGAAAATGAGAACTTCTGGGAAAAAAACCGACCGGTATCCCTTACCGGCAAGGAAAGAAATATCTATTCCATGGTAGATTCTGTCCAATCTGTACCGGAATATATCCGGCTGGAAAAACTGATTGAAATGTTCGTTACCGGATACTGGGTTCAGGGACTGGTGGAACTGGGTCCCTATTACACCTTTTACAGCTATAATGAAATTGAAGGGAAACGATTTAAATTCGGAGCAAGAACAAGTAACCAGTTCAGTACCAATTTAATGATTGAAGGACATATCGCTTACGGGATCAGAGATGAACGCATGAAATACGGAGGGGGATTCCTCTATCTGTTTAATAAAAATCCCCGCGTTGGTGTGGCCATGCATTATAAACACGATATTGAACAGATTGGAGAGAGTCCCAAGGCATTTCTCAATGACAATTTTTTTGCCTCTTATCTGCGGCGCAACCCAAACTATAAATTAACCCTGGTGGATGATTTTACGGCTTATTACGAGAAGGAATGGATACAGGGATTTTCCAACACGGTAACGGTCAACCACAAACGGATCTTCGCAACCCGGTATATCCCGTTCATGCTGCCGGAAGATACCGGATACCTGTTTTTACCGAAAATAATAAATACGGAATTATCACTCAATACCCGTTATGCCAAAGGAGAACGATACATCATGGGGGAATTCCTGAGAACCTCCATCGGAACCAACAATCCTGTCATAAACCTGGATGTTGCTTTGGGTTTGAAAAACGTGCTGAACAGCAAATACAACTATGTTAAAGTGAAGTTTTCCATCTCCCAGAAAGTACCTCTTCATCCCCTTGGTTATTTCAGGTATAATCTGGAAATGGGGAAAATTTTCGGAACACTGCCTTATCCCCTGCTCCACCTGCATGAGGGAAATGAGACCTATCTGTTTGACAGGTATTCATTCAATATGATGAATTACTATGAATTTGCCAGTGACCAATACCTCACCCTTTTTGTGGAACACCATTTTCAAGGATTATTATTCAATAAGTTACCCCTGTTCAGGAGGCTTAAGTGGAGAGAGGTGGTCAGTGCCAGAGGAGTGATCGGCAGCCTTGATCCCAAGCACGAGATACTGATGCCTTTCCCCGAAGGATTGAACGGTCTGGGGGGGCCTTACCTTGAAACCAGCCTGGGTATTGAGAACATACTGAAATTTTTCCGTATCGATGCAATGTGGCGACACACACACCGGGATAACCCGGATATCCAGACATTTGGCATCAGGGGCAGATTCCAGTTCATCTTTTAGGCAGATATTGACTCAAAATGACTATTTTCGCAACAAAGATAACATGTTGTGAGGTTATATACTGAAAATCTGGTAAAACGGTACCGCTCCCGTACAGTTGTTAATGATGTATCCATTGATGTGAAACGGGGTGAAATTGTTGGACTCCTGGGACCCAATGGTGCCGGTAAAACCACCTCCTTTTATATGATCGTAGGGCTTATTGCCCCAAACCATGGGAAGATCTATATGAATGACGAAGACATTACGGGATTACCGGTATATAGACGGGCACAAAAAGGAATTGGTTATCTGGCACAGGAAGCATCGGTTTTCAGGAAATTGAGTGTTGAGGATAATATCAAGGCCGTTCTGGAAATGTCGAACTTAGCCAAAGATGAACAAAAAGAACGGCTTGAGTCCCTTCTCAGGGAATTCGGACTTGACCGTATCAGAAAAAGCAAAGGATTTCAATTATCGGGAGGCGAACGCAGACGAACGGAAATTGCACGCGCCCTGGCAATTAAACCAAAATTCATGCTGCTGGATGAACCATTTGCAGGCATCGATCCGATCGCTGTTGAAGATATTCAGGAGATTGTGAGCCGGCTTAAAGAAAAAAACATTGGTATTCTCATTACTGACCATAATGTTCATGAGACCTTATCCATCACCGACAGAGCGTACCTGTTGTTTGAAGGAAGTATCATGAAATCGGGAACATCAAATGAGTTGGCTGATGATGAAAAAGTAAGGCGGTTATATCTCGGTAAAAAATTTGAACTCAGAAATTAATACGGTAACGTGTATCTGGTACATAATTCAAATTTAATATCTTTGCGGTGATTTCAGGCGGATGTGGCGTAATTGGTAGCCGCGCTAGATTTAGGATCTAGTGCCTTCGGGCGTGGGGGTTCGAGTCCCTTCATCCGCACGATCGTTCCCAAAACCGCTTTAACTTACGATGGTTATATCGGCAGTTCTGGCGGTTTTTACTGTTTTTAATACATTAAGCGTAAAACAATGAACATTACCAGAGAGAATATTGATCCATTGAATACCACAATTAAAATCGGGATTCAGAAAAAGGATTATGAAACACGGGTTGAAGAGGTACTGAAAGATTACCGGAAAAAGGCACGACTGGACGGGTTCAGACCCGGGAAAGTGCCTTCCGGGCTGATTAGAAAAATGTATGGGAAAGCGGTACTGATTGAGGAGGTGAATAAGATCCTTTCCGAATCACTCTCCAGCTACATTACGAAAGAAAAACTATCGATTCTTGGTGAACCCTTGCCCAATGAACAAGAACAACAACCCATCGATTGGGATCACCAGGAGGAATTCGAATTTGCATTTGATCTGGGTCTTGCCCCTCCCATAGAAATCAACCTGTCGACCCGGGACAAGATCCCCTATTATACCATCTCTATTGATAAAAAAATAAAAGAATCCTACAAGGAGGAGTATCTCCGAAAATTGGGGTCATTTAAATCCGTTGAACAGGCTGGCGAAGAGGATCTGCTGAAGGGTGGCATAAACCAACTGGACATGAACGGGGAGATCGTTGAAACGGGAGTTTCGGTTGAAGAAACCTCCTTCTCCCTGGGTGCAGTCAAAGATAACGAGATGGTAAAAAAATGCAAGGGAAAGCAGGTGAATGATACAATAGATTTTGATATCAAAAAAGCGTTCCCAAATGATACTGAGATATCCTCTATACTCAAGATTGATAAAGACCAGGTTTCATCCATCGGCCCCAATTTCAGATTCAACATCAAGGAGATCAGCCGGTTCGAAAAAGCTGATATGAATCAGGACTTTTACGACAAAGCATTTGGAAAAGGAAATGTTACATCCGAAAAAGAGTTTGAACAAAAGATTGAGGAGGAAGTCGCTGCCCAATTAGCCAGTGAGAGCGAGTTCCGGTTTGCAATCGATGTGAAAGAAAAAATGATTAAGAAAGTAAAGATTGACCTGCCTTCGACATTTTTAAAACGGTGGCTGAAAGCTGTAAACAAAGACAACGTTACAGAGGAACAGATCGAGCAGGATTTCGAACACTTTGAAAATGATCTGAAATGGCAATTAATCAAGGACCAGATCATTAAAGACAACGAAATCAAGATCTCCGATGAAGAGATCAGGGACCATGCAAAAAAATATGCAAAAATGCAATTCCAGCAATATGGCATGGCGAATATCCCCGATGAATACCTGACCAACTATGCAAAAGAGATGCTGGGACGGGAAGAAGATGCAAAGAAGCTATATGGAAGAAAATATGAAGAGAAAGTAATTGAATTCATCAAAGAGCAGGTAAAACTGGATCAGAAGAAGATCTCTTCGGACGAATTTAATAAACTGTACGATCAAAAGTAATCCTCGTGAATTAACAAACCAGTCATAAATATTTTTATAATTTTGGATTCTAAACAATTAAAAACTCCTACTATGGATCAAAAAGATGATTTCAGAAGATATGTCACCGGACATCTCGGGATCAGTAGTTTACAGTTGGATAAATACCGGTCCATTTATAACAATTACATCTCTCCCACCATTATTGAGGAGAGACAATTGAACGTTGCATCCATGGATGTTTTCTCACGGCTGATGATGGATCGTATCATCTTCCTGGGACTGCCAATTGATGATTACGTTGCCAATATTATCCAGGCTCAATTACTCTACCTGGAATCCACCGACCCGACCAAGGATATCCAGATTTATTTCAACACACCTGGTGGATCCGTGCATGCCGGTTTGGGGATTTATGATACAATGCAATACATCAGTTCAGATGTGGCAACCATCTGTACCGGAATGGCTGCATCAATGGGTGCTGTTCTGCTCACTGCCGGAAAGAAAGGCAAGCGCTCAGCGTTAAAACATTCCCGCCTGATGATACATCAGCCAATGGGAGGAGCAGAAGGTCCGGCATCCGATATTGAAATCACAGCAAGAGAGATTCTTAAGCTTCGAACCGAGCTGTATTCCATCATTGCAGAACACTCGGGGAATACCATTAAAAAAGTGGAAAAAGATGCCGACCGGGATTATTGGATGACTGCATCAGAAGCCAAGGAGTATGGAATGATCGATGAAGTGCTTCTGAGAACCAAGCAAGAGAACTAAGAATCGGCATCTGAAAAACAGCTGGTAAATCCAAACGGTTTTTCACAATGCTTCGCTATGGTAACCACCTTAGGAACAATTTTGTATATTTGTATACGCTAATCAGACACAAAAGAAATCGCACTATCGCTATATTATGGATAAATGTTCATTCTGCGGACGTGAGAAAAAGGATACCAATCTCCTGATTGCCGGGATTTCCGGGCATATCTGTGATCATTGTATCGAACAGGCTTACAGCATCATTCAGGAAGAGACCAAGAACAGGAGTGAATTCGATGTAAGCCAGATTCAGTTGCTCAAACCCATTGAGATCAAAAATTTTCTGGATGACTATGTTATCGGTCAGGAGCAGGCAAAGAAATACCTTTCCGTTGCCGTTTACAACCATTACAAAAGACTGATGCAGAGTTCCCGGCGCGAGGAGGACGATGTTGAGATCGAAAAATCGAATATCGTATTGGTGGGCGAAACGGGTACCGGGAAAACACTGCTGGCACGAACCATTGCCAGGATGCTTCATGTTCCTTTCACCATTGTCGATGCTACTGTACTGACAGAAGCCGGATATGTTGGTGAAGACATCGAAAGCCTTCTAACCCGCCTGTTACAGGCTGCAGATTACGATGTAAAGGCAGCCGAAAAAGGGATTATATTTATCGATGAGATTGATAAAATTGCCCGAAAAAGCGATAATCCCTCTATAACCAGGGATGTGTCAGGAGAAGGAGTACAACAGGGCCTTTTAAAACTCCTGGAAGGCTCTATTGTGAATGTTCCACCCCAGGGGGGAAGAAAGCATCCGGAGCAAAAAATGATCCCGGTAAATACCCAGAACATACTCTATATTTGTGGCGGAGCATTCGACGGGATTGAGAAAAAAATCGGTCAGCGACTCAATGCCCAGGTGGTGGGATACAGTGCCAGTAAAAACAGAGATAGCGTGGATAAATCGAACCTGCTCCAGTATATTGCACCACAGGACCTGAAAGCCTTTGGCATGATTCCGGAAATTGTCGGCCGGCTTCCTGTCATCACCTATCTCCAACCCCTCAAGCGGGATGCATTACGGAATATCCTTACTGATCCAAGGAATGCCATTGTAAAACAATACATTAAGCTCTTCGGAATGGATAACATCGAACTCACCTTCTCCGAGGAGGCACTCAATTATATCGTTGACAAAGCCATTGAGTTTAAACTGGGTGCACGGGGATTACGTTCAATCTGTGAAGCCATTATGATGGATCCGATGTTCGAACTGCCATCCAACAATGAACAAAAGCTTCACATTGACATCAATTATGCCAAACAGAAGCTTGAGAATGTGGACCTGAAAATCCTGAAAGCATCATAAGAAGGGGTTGTCTCAAAAGGTTTAACGGAGAGAAAAAAGAGCAGCGAAGCTTTACCTTCTTCGCTTATATACAGCATAGGTATAAGAGAAATCATTCTTCCCTTCCGGACCATGTTGTTCGCTCTCTAACATCTCCCATTCCTCCAAATAAAGTTCCGGGAAAAAGGTATCGGCATCAAACGCCTTGTGTACCCAGGTAATGTACAGTTTTTCTGCAACGGGCAGAAACTGGTGGTAGACCATCCCTCCACCAATCACAAAACATTCATCATCCGGGCATTTTTCAATGGCTTCATCGATTGTGTAAGCCATGATACATCCCTCTATTTTGTCCCCCGGAATATCCGAAAGTACAACGCTGGTTCTGTCTGGCAAAGGACGGACAGGCAGGGATTCGAACGTCTTCTTTCCCATGATGAGGCAATGACCGGATGTAATCCGTTTGAATCGCTTAAGATCTTCCGGGATATGCCACAATAACTTATTGTCTTTTCCAATGGCATAGTTTTCGGCGATGGCAACAATAATGGAGAAGGATTTCATAGGGAATTCGTTTTAAACTGATATTTCTCCTTTTATGTGTGGATGTGCCTGGTAATTCTCCAGTATAAAATCTTCATACTGAAAATCCAATATATCCTTCACACCCGTATCCAATCTCATGGTTGGCGGTTCAAGCGGTTTCCGTGTGAGCTGCAATTTTACCTGTTCGATATGATTGAGGTAGATGTGGGCATCACCAAACGTATGAATAAATTCGCCAGGCCGGAGATCGGTTACCTGAGCTATCATCATGGTTAACAGCGAATAGGATGCGATGTTGAATGGAACACCAAGGAAAATATCGGCACTTCGCTGGTACAACTGGCAGGAGAGTTTTCCGTTGCCAACGTAAAACTGGAAAAGAACATGACAGGGTGGCAATGCCATGTTATCCAGCTCGCCAACATTCCAGGCACTTACGATATGCCTCCTGGAACCGGGATCACGTTTAATTGAATCGATAACCCGGCTTATCTGGTCAATTTTTTTCCCGTCCGGCTGAGGCCATGATCTCCACTGATGCCCATAAATATGACCCAGATCCCCCGACTCATCAGCCCATTCATCCCATATGCATACACCATGATCGTTCAGGTATTTTATATTGGTATCCCCGTTCAGGAACCACAACAACTCATAAATTATGGATTTCAGGTGTAATTTCTTGGTTGTCAGAAGCGGGAAATGGCGATCCAGATCAAACCGCATTTGATAACCAAAGATACTCAGCGCACCAGTTCCGGTACGGTCTTTCTTCTGTATCCCGTTGGTCATCACCTTATTCAACAGGTCAAGATACTGCTGCATAACTGCGCTCGATTAGATTAGAAACCTGAAAAGATCAAAGATAAATCTTCCCGATAAGTTATCAGGGCAGATGGCTGGAAGGTTTTCCAATAGTTATCGACAGATGGTTTCGATCCATGCTGAAATGTCTCTCTACCTATTATTATCCATCCTTGTGATCAGCTTACAATTTACTTTCCTTCATCCTGTAATCCACGTTTCTCTCCTTGAGGTAGGTCAGCATAAACCGGAAATTCTCCTCACTTTCTCCCACATATTCCGGGGGGCAGATTCCTTTCCTCTCAAAGCTACCTTCCAGCATCAGGTTGGCAACGCCGGTGCAGGTATAACCGGTTGTCCGTGCCATGGAAATGGTATTGGTCTTTTGGTCAAACCGGTCAAACAGTTCATACGTTATTTCTTTACCTGATCCGGTGATGATAACGCGCATGACGGTAAAATCTTCTTCTCCCGGTTTCAGTTTCCACTTTGGAAAGAGCAGCCTGGAGGTAAGTTCAATTGGGCGGATTTTTTTTCCACCCACATCGATCTCTTCATAGGAGAAAAAACCACTTTCACGAAGGACCCTTAGGTATTCGATACAACCGGGATACCGGAGTGTTTTCTCGATCATGTTCGGTATGTTCATGGTTCGCAGGAGGCTGCGGAGTCCATCAGAATTCCACGCTTCCAGTGTCCCGATTTTTTCAAAGTAAACCAGTTCAGGGTCTGAAAGGGCTTGCTTCACGATTAGTCCCCCATTCTCGATGTATCTTGCAGGCCGAATGTACTCTTCAATGACATCAATGGGAGAAAATACTGCCTTGTATTCAAAGGGCCATTCCCGCTCAAACGGTAACCCCCCAACCAGGCATTCATACCGGTCCACATCCATGGTATGGTTGTGGTACCCCAGGATGATATTCCCCATTCCGGGAGCTATACCACAATCGACCACCACCGTAACGTTGTTCTCACGTGCTGCCTCATCCAGGATAAACGGATCCTGGGGGAAAAAGGAGATATCAACCATGTTTTTACCGGCCTGAATAACATGTTTCACCGTATTAAAGCCCATAAACCCAGGTACTGCTCCGATAACCAGGTCAAATCCCTCGACAGCCGCTTTTATTGAATCGCCGGTATGCAGATCCCTGTTAACGGTTTTGATGTTATGTTCTTCGCTCAGCTTATCCAGGGCTTCCTGGTTAATGTCCACTGCTGTAACATCATACTGATTATTCAGGTCAATGGCGATGGCATTTCCGACCAGTCCTGCTCCCAGAACTGCAATTTTTTTCTTTTCCATATCGTGTTATTTTGAACTTATCCCAGGATCACACCGATTATGGTGGCAGAAAGCAAAGAAGCCAGGGTCCCTGCCAGGAGGGCTCTCATGCCAAGTTGCGATAGCATCACCCGTTTCCCTGGTGCAAGGGATCCAATACCTCCGATCTGGATACCGATGGATGCAAAATTGGCAAATCCACAGAGCATATAGGTTGCCATGATAATCGATTTTTGTGAGACGAAGGCGCCGGCTTCTTTCAATTCCGAAAGGCTTATGTATCCGATAAATTCGGTCATGATGATCTTCTCACCAAGCATTCTTCCCACCAGTGTAATGTCTTCCCTGGCAACACCCAAAACCCACATCAATGGGGCAAAGGCATACCCCAGCAAAAATTCCAGTGAAAGTTCCTCGTACTGTCCTTTTGTTACCCGCTCAACGATTTCATTCAGGGAAGTAAGGTCTCCGATTTTATCCAAAATATAATTAAACATGGCAATGAAAGCAACGAAAACCAGAAGCATGGCAGCGATATTCACTGCCAGGCGAAGGCCTTGCCCGGTACCATTTGATATGGCATCCAGCACATTTTTCCCGATCCGGTCTTTTGATACCTCAACTTCTTTTTCGATCTTTTCGGTTTGAGGAAGCAGGATTTTGGAGATTACCACCACACCCGGGGCTGCCATGACAGAGGCCGTCAGCAGGTGCTTGGCGAACAAGACACGCTGGACCGGATCATCACCTCCCAGAAAGCTGATGTATGCTGCCAGAACACCACCGGCAAGGGTTGCCATTCCCCCTGACATCACGAGTAACATTTCCGAGCGATTCATCCTCTCCAGGTATTCCTTGATCATCAGTGGTGACTCGGTCTGACCAAGAAAAATATTACCGGCAACGGAAAGGCTTTCAGCTCCGGAAAGCTTAAGCAACCTGGTCATTACCCAGGCCATTCCATACACCACTTTCTGAATGATCCCGTAATAAAACAGAACGCTGGTTAATGCGGAGAAAAAAATGACGGTTGGCAAAATGGTAATGGCAAAGCTGAGGAGTGGTTCTTCAATCTCCCCGGTTGATATGGATTTGAAAAGGAATTTTGTTCCCTCCAGGGTAAAGTCAACAATTTTCACGAATACCTTGCCACAGAATTCGAAGAAAACCTGTATAAACGGGACCTGCAATACTCCAATGGCAAGCAGAATCTGAATCGCTAACCCAATGAACACGACCCGCCAGGAAATGGCTTTCCTGTTTGTGCTGAAGAGCCAGGAAATAAGGATTAAAACGAGCATGCCAATCAGCCCCCTGATCAGGGCCATCAGTGTAAATCCCTGATTCACCGACTCATCAGTTAACAGGATGGCTTTGTGTCCGGTGCTCTTTTTTGTATCCTCAATGCCGGTTTCCACGACAGTGAAAAGCGTATCGCTGCCAACAATGGAATCATCAACCAGGATCCTGGCATTCCGCCTCACGGAAGTTCCTGAAGTGTCTTGAGAGAGAAGGGAATCGGGTATGAATAAGATCAATAGTAAAACCAGAAATATGCACCGTTTCATCCAGGGGAGTATTAATCTTTTTTCCTGCGTTTTAACTCATCTCTGATCATGGAAGCTTTTTCATAATTTTCCTTAGTGATCGCCTCTTCCAGCAACTCTTTAAGCTCCTTCTCGGATTGTCCTTTCAAATCCAGGTCGACAAGGGGATTTTCCCCAGAAGGGGAAGGTTCATACTTTTCTTCGTCGGTTGAATCATCGTCTGATTCATTTTCAATATCCAATACAATTCCGGATTGCGCCATGATCTCCTCTGTTGTATAAATCGGGCACTTAAACCGTAAAGCGAGAGCAATGGCATCGGATGTCCTGGCATCAATGGTCACTTCGCGATCCTTGTAAACACAAACCAGTTTTGAATAGAAAACCCCTTCTTCCAGGCGGTATATATTCACCTCGATCAGTGATATATCGAATGCAGTGGCAAAACTAAGAAACAGATCGTGGGTTAAGGGACGGGGAGGGTTGAGTCCCTCCAGCTGAATGGCGATGGCTTGCGCCTCAAAACCGCCGATAATAATGGGTATCCTCCGATCACCATTCTCCTCGGTCAATACCAATGCATATGCTCCGGATTGCGTCTGACTGTAAGAAATTCCTAGAACATTCAATTTGATCTTATCCATACTAAAAAAATAAAGGAAAGATTCTCCCTTCCTGCTTGGTACCTACAAATATAATGAAATCATCGTTATCTGAATTTTGTATATCCATTTAATTTTATATTTTTGCAGTCCGAAAGTTTTGCACCTGTAAAGAGTACCAAAATGTATGCAATAGTTGATGTAGCAGGACAGCAGTTTAAGGTAGAAAAAGACCAGAAGATATATGTCCACCGTCTGGAAGGTAAAGAAGGAGATGTGGTTGAATTTGACCGTGTGCTGCTGATTGAAGATGGAGATAAAATCCTGATCGGAGAGCCCATTATTCAAGGAGCACTTGTTTCAGGAAAAATCATAAGCCACCTTAAGGGAGATAAGGTTAAAGTATTCAAGAAAAAACGAAGAAAAGGATACCAGGTGCTTACAGGTCACAGACAATACATGAGCCAGATACTCATTGAAGATATCCTTGAAAAAGTAGGAGTGAAAAAAGATACGGGCAAGAAGGTAGCTGCAAAACCTGAAACAACGGCAACGGTAAAGACCTCAGCGAAAGACAAAACATCAGAGGTGAAGAAAGTACCGACAAAAAAGACCGAAGAAAAGCCGAAGGCTATACCAAAAACCGCAACAAAAAAACAACCCGCTCCGGCTAAGAAAAGCACTGCAAAAACCAGCCCGAAAGCTCAAACAAAAACGAAAGCTGCAGAAAAAAAACCGGCAACCAGAGCGGGAGGAACCGGTAAGAAAACCGCAACAAAAAAGGCAGCTCCAAAACAAGGTGGTGATTCGAAAAAGAAGACAGAATAAATCCCGTTTGACAACGTAAAGATTGTAACATGGCACACAAAAAAGGAGCAGGAAGTTCACGGAATGGGAGAGAATCAGAAAGCAAACGGCTTGGCGTAAAGCTCTTTGGAGGAGAGATTGCAAAAGCTGGAAATATTATTGTTCGTCAAAGAGGAACAAAACATTATCCGGGTGAAAATGTCGGAATGGGAAAAGATCATACCCTCTTTGCCCTGATCGACGGGGAAGTTACCTTTAGAAAGAAGAGGAATAATAAATCCTATGTTTCTATTCTTCCCATTTCAAAATAGAACAATACCATACCAAGGCATCACTCCTGTTTTATTTGCTGCAATAATCAGCAATTAATTCAGGAGTTTTTTATTTTTACATAGTGAAGTCCGTCCCTGCCGGAGAAATAATTCCCGGGATATGGATTTTCATCAAGAAATCAGTATTCCCAAACCGAAACAGCTTAAATAATGCTTACCCTAAAACAGATTGAAGAGAATCAGCAGTTTATCATAGATCGCCTTGCCGTGAAAAAATTCGACGCGACAAAGATCATTGGGGATCTTCTTGCTAAGGATAAACAACGACGTGCCAACCAGCAAATCCTGGAGAGTAAGCAAGCTGAAATAAATACCATATCAAAAGAAATTGGGAAACTGATTGGTGAGGGAAAAGCCGGAGAGGCGAATGAGATAAAAGAGAAAACAGCACAGCTGAAAGAAGAGATCAAGTTGAGTCATCAGGAGGTAGCGGTTGCAGAAAAGGAGATCCAGGAGATGCTTTTGCAAATTCCTAACGTTCCTCATCCCCTGGTACCTTCCGGAGAGGGTGAGAAGGACAACCAGGTGGTCAGAAGCGGAGGGGACATTCCCGTTTTACCGGAGAATGCCCTGCCGCACTGGGATCTGGCAGTAAAATATGATATCATTGACTTCGATCTGGGAAACAAATTAACGGGAGCCGGGTTCCCCGTTTATAAAGGAAAAGGGGCGAAACTTCAGAGAGCACTGATCAACTATTTCCTGGACGAAGCGGAGAAGGCAGGGTACACCGAAGTCCTGCCTCCAATCCTTGTCAACGAGAACTCCGGGTTTGGTACCGGACAACTTCCCGATAAGGAAGGGCAAATGTATCATGTTCCCTCAGAGAACTTTTACCTGATTCCAACTGCTGAAGTCCCTGTAACCAATATATACCGGGACGTAATCCTTACCACCGAAGATTTTCCGGTTAAGAATTGCGCTTATACTCCCTGTTTCAGAAGGGAAGCCGGTTCATATGGAAAAGATGTGCGCGGACTGAACCGACTGCACCAGTTTGATAAGGTCGAGATTGTTCAAATACAGCATCCGGACCTCTCCTACGATACGCTGGAAGAGATGGTGCAACATGTTGAGGGACTTGTCCAAAGCCTCGGTCTTCCGTACCGCATACAGATCCTTTGCGGAGGAGATATATCCTTCACTGCTGCATTAACTTATGACTTTGAAGTATTTGCAGCAGCACAGAAAAAATGGCTTGAAGTCAGTTCGGTATCCAATTTCGAATCCTTCCAGTCCTCCCGGATGAAACTCAGGTTCAAGGAGAAAGGCGAAAAAAAGACGCAACTGGCACATACATTGAATGGCAGTGCATTAGCCCTGCCCAGGATCGTTGCTGCGATTTTGGAGAACAATCAAAGTGAGGAGGGGATCATTGTCCCTGACGTATTGGTCCCTTATACCCGCTTCAATCTGATCGGGTAAAAGAGGATTTCCATATCCTTTTGATATTTCGTAATATTACCATTCAAACTCAGACCGTTGAAGATGAAGAAGGCTAATTTGATGATCGGCCCATTGTTAATCCTGTTAATAATGCCTGCCTGTAGGGAACCTGCTCCTTCTCAGTTGAGCCGCAGGGCTGACAGCCTCCTGCGGGAAGTGGATTCCCTCAACCATAAGATCATTGCTGCTAACCTCGACAGTATACATGATCTGTTTACTAAAATTTCATCAGAGCATGCATTCCTGTCTGATAATTTTGAGAAATTTCCTGGCATGGATCTCAACAGAGAGCGGTACATGCAGTTAGATAGTGTCACCCTGATAATTGGATTCTGCCTGGATGCCTGTAATCATTTTTATTCCGAGCTTTCGGTTACGGAGAACCAACTTGAGATGATTATAGAGGAGATTGAAGAAGGTGAAACCCCGGACTCCACGCTCAGCAATAAAATGGAACGGGAATCGGTTTTGCTCATTGATTTGACCGAAAGGGTAATGCTTCGAATGGAATTATTGCAAACCCAGCTAAGCATTTACCGGGATATTCAGCCGGACATTGAGCATTATGTTGAACAACTAAGTATAAAACAACCCGCTGAATAAAGCCCATCCGCGACCCTGGATGAAGGAATAATGAGTGATCAAAAGAAAGCATATCTCTATGCCGGCTTAGCCATTTTTTTCTGGTCTACTGTCGCTTCTGCATTTAAAATTGCATTACGGCATCTGGATTACCTCCACCTGCTGCTTTTTGCCTCCCTCACCTCAACATTACTTCTTTTCCTGATGCTTCTTGTCCAAAAAAAGATTCACATGGTCCTGAACTCCTCATTATCAGACATCAGCCGGTCCATGTTATTTGGCTTACTGAATCCTTTCCTCTATTACCTGATTCTCTTTAAAGCCTATTCGCTCCTTCCGGCACAAGTGGCACAGCCGCTGAACATGGTCTGGCCAATTGTCCTTGTTTTCCTTTCGGTCCCGTTGTTGAAGCATACGGTGAAAAAAAAGAGTTATCTGGCGCTGATTGTCAGTTTTATCGGTGTCTATTTCATCTCATCGCAGGGAACCTTCTTTTATCCGGGTAAGTCAGATACGCTGGGTGTAATCCTTGCACTTGGCAGTTCCATTATCTGGTCCCTGTTTTTTATATACAACGTCAGAGATCCCCGAGAGGAAGTGGTGAAACTGTTTTTGAATTTCCTGTTTGCAACCCTCTACATTTTCTGCTTCATTTTCCTGTTTTCAGACTTTTCATTGCCCGGGCTCAAAGGATTGCTTGCTGCTGTCTATACAGGATGTTTCGAAATGGGCATAACTTTTGTATTGTGGTTAAAAGCGCTCAGGTTGACAAAATCAGCCGATCAAATCAGTAATTTTGTTTACCTGGCTCCATTTTTTTCTCTGATTTTTATTCACATCTTTGTCGGAGAAAATATATACAGCACGACAGTAGTTGGTTTAATTTTAATTGTTGGAGGAATAATTATCCAAAGAATCCGTTTTCCTGTAAAGCATTAATCAAAGCATATAGAAATGAGAATAAATGGTATAGCGCGTGGTTTTTTATTGATTATTATACTCCTTTCCGCGTTCTTTCTTGCAGGTTGTGAAAAAGATAACGGGAATAAACTGAACAGCGACATTGATGCAAGAAATGAATTATACAATCTGATGAATGAATGGTATTACTGGTATGACGTTATGCCTCAGGTTGATAAAGAGCTTTATAAAGATCCATACGAACTGTTGGAAGCCATGCGCTACCTGCCGGATGACCATTACAGTTTTGTCGCACCGCGCGAGTACATTGAAAATATGCTGGAAGGAAAATACATCGGATATGGGTTCGCCCACAGGAAAGATACCGAGGGGAACTCCCGGATTCTTTATGTATATAAGGATTCTCCATTGTACCCCCATGGAATTCGCAGGGGTTATATCATTACCAAAATAAATGGCATTACACTCGATGCAAGCAGCAATCTTTCAGCGCTGCTTGGTGCAAACGAAATAGGGATTACAAACACCATCGAATTCAAAAGCCTCACCGACTCGGTTTTCGAACTTACGGTGGCAAAGAAAGAGATACAGAAAAACTCTGTTCTCCATTACGACACCCTTGATGTGAATGGGAAAACCATCGGACATATGGTATATGATGAGTTCATTCAACCATCCTATGATGAATTTGATGAAACCTTTGCCTGGTTTAAGTCAGCCGGTGTTGAGGAGATGATCGTAGATCTCAGGTATAATCCCGGAGGGCTTACTGATGTATTGACATACCTGGCAAACCTGATCACCGGTCCAGGCACCGACGGGCTACTCTTTCTTTCATATCAGCACAATAATAAAAAAACGAATTATAACGTTAACATTCTCTTTGAACAACAAGCCAGTTCGGTGAATGTCAGCAGGGTGGTTTTTATCACCTCCCCGGGAACAGCCTCCGCCAGCGAAGCACTCATCAATTGCCTTTCTCCCTATATCGACGTAAAAACAGTTGGAGATTCAACCTATGGAAAACCGGTTGGGATGTACATTTTTACTTATAGTGACTGGGCATTTCTACCCATCGTCTTCAAAATAGTGAATGCGAACGGGATGGGGGATTACTTTTTCGGTATTCCCGCTGACTGTGAATGCCCTGATGATATTACCAGGAGTTTCAATGATCGTGAGGAGGTTTGTTTGAAGGAAGCGCTCTATTATATTGAAAACGGCAGTTTTTCCGGCAGAAAGTATGCAAGAAGTTTCATTCCTGAGAAAAAGCCGGATTATAAGGACTTACTCAGGAAGAAATACCTTCAATAACATCTGTTATCGTTGAACACAGAACGGGTCATTTTAGGGATTGATCCGGGTACAACTGTAACCGGATATGGAATTATCAGGACATCTGGGAACAAAGCTGAACTGATAACCCTGGGGGTACTTGAACTGCAGAAGGTCAACGATCACTATACCAAGCTGAAAATGATTTTTGACCGTGTTATTCAGCTCATTGATGAATACCATCCGGATGAGCTTGCCATTGAGGCACCTTTTTACGGTAAAAATGTTCAGTCCATGCTAAAACTAGGCAGGGCACAGGGAGCTGCTATTTCAGCTGCTTTATCCCGTTCAATTCCCGTTTTTGAATATGCACCACGGAAAATCAAGCTGGCAATTACCGGAGTGGGAAGTGCTTCAAAGGAGCAGGTTGCCACGCTGCTTCAAAAGATCCTCAATTTTCACGAGGATTCCCGTTTACTCGACGCCACGGATGGCCTGGCTGCTGCAGTCTGTCATTTCTTCCAGAAAACGGTCCCTTCCCGGGAAAAGGGGTATCACTCATGGAAAGAGTTTATCCGGAAGAATCCCGGACGGTTAAAGAAGTAACCTGGATAGCGGTTTCTTTTCTTACGGCAGAAAAATTGTCTGCCGGATCCGTTTATTCAGCAAGTGCATCCCTGATTTTTGCTGCAATTTCCTGAAACTCTTCCGGGCTCAGATTGAGCTTGGGTCTTGAAAAACTGATATCCGCTTCTGAATTTATCGGGATCAGGTGAATATGGGCATGAGGAACCTCCAGACCCAGAACAGCAACACCGATCCTGGCACACGGAATCACCTTTTCGATTGCCCGTGCAATCCTTTTTGAGAATATCATCATTGGTGCAAGAAGATCATCATCCAGATCGAACAGATAATCAACCTCGTTTTTAGGAATGACCAGAGTATGACCTTTTGCCAGAGGGTGTATATCTAAAAAAGCATAAAACTGCTCATCCTCAGCAATCTTATAGGAGGGTATCTCCCCCTGAACAATGTTAGTAAAGATGCTTGCCATGGCTGGATTAATCGTTTATTTATCTGGAAATACTAATAATTTCAAATGTCATCAATCCGGAAGGAACATTGATCTCCACGATATCTCCTGTTTTACGACCGAGCAGTCCTTTGGCGATGGGTGAATCGACAGCCAGCTTGCCGGCTTTCAGATCGGCTTCCGATTCTGAAACCAGGAGGTATTCCCTGACCAGGTTATTTGCCAGGTTTTTGATCTTTACCTTATTGAGAATCTGCACTTTCGATGTATCGATCCGCGATTCATCAATAATCCTTGATTTCGAGATCATCTCCTCAAGCCTGGATATTTTCATTTCAAGCATCCCCTGTGCCTCTTTAGCAGCATGGTATTCGGCATTTTCAGCAAGGTCTCCTTTTTCCCGTGCATCAGCAATCAATCGCGAAATAGCCGGACGTTCAACAGAAGTCAGGTAATCGAGCTCCTCTTTCAGTTTATCCAATCCCTCTTCTGTGATGTATGAAATCTCTGGCATAGTAGTCTTTTCTGGTGAAACGATGTAAAAACAAAAAGAATTCCGACAATTGGAACTCTTTCATCCTGCAAAGGTAAAAAAAATAAACAAATAACTCAATCTTAACAGCAGGAAAGAGAGTCCGGCAGAACATTCCGGATAATCCTGGTCAGAACTCTTTTCTATTAAGAATTTCAGAAAGAATAACCGCCTTCTTCAGGTCAAATTCATCCATGATTTTATCCAGTTCACTCTCTTCCTTGCCGGCTTTATATTGTTGGGTCAAATCCTCGGATGGTTGATGTTCCTGATCATCGGTTATCATTTCCTCCTGGTATATAGAATCGATTCCTTCGTCGAAGGGAGATCCCTCATCAAAGGCAGAAACGCCCTCTTCAATAATCGTCTCCAGTTCGCTCTGCACCTGTGGTGTCTCGGGTGCAGTGATTGTCATCTGGTCGGACATTTCAGTGTCAGGTTCCCTGCTATCCTGCTCAAATAACTGAAAGGGATCAAAACCCTCTGTTTCCCCTTTTTGGGGCATTTGGGCTGCAGCTTTCTTTTTCCTATTCCTCGCCACCGTGCTTATGATTAACACGATAACTACAAGAACGATATAAAATATTGTGCCAATGTTGTCTTCCATAATTACCTTCTCCTTTTTCTAAAAAGCCGTTTAAGAAATGGTTCTTTTTTTCGTTTATTGTTTTTTTTTGACTCTCTTTCTGACTGTTTCATTCGATCCTGAACCTCTTTTGTCTGGATATCAAACCGGTGTTTCAACTCTTTTTTGCGCGCTTTTTCATACGCATTATCTTGTTTCTTCTCCACTTTCTCCGTTTTTGCCACAGCTTTTCGGACCTTTCGTGAAGGCCGTTGAGCAGCCAACGCCAGGGGAATAATCAGAACGATCAATAACAACAAAAACCGTTTATGAATGATTTTCATTATTTTTGTTCTTTAATTTCAGAACGCACGATGGCTGTTATTATTACCATATCAAAAATAAGGAATTTTTTTTTAATCCTTCTAATGAGTTCACTGCTGACCACCTGTGAGGAGGAGAAGCAAAAAATCATTCCCCAAACCTATGTGAATTTTTCCATCCGGTTAGATGATCCGCAATTCATCGCGTTAACCTCTGTCGGGAATGCCGTGGTTATTACCAGCAGCTACGACGGGAGCAATTCAGCCGGATACGATAACAATGGAATCATCCTTTACCGTGCATCACAAGAAGAGTTTTATGCATTCGACCGGACCTGTACCTATGACGTTGAAAAAAGCATTGCAGTTGAGATTGATGAATCAGGGATTATGGCAGTGTGTCCGGAATGTGAATCAATCTATGTGTTGCCAAATATCGGATTTCCCACGAAAGAGAGTCCTTCGAAATACGCACTTCATCAATACCAGACCAGTTTTGACGGTCTGTATGTGCATGTCTTCAACTAATACCGGTAGTGATCCGGTTTGAACGGTCCTTTTACCGGCACACCGAGATATTCAGCCTGCTCCGGTGTTAGTTGGGTGAGTTTTACTCCGATCTGGTCGAGGTGCAACCGGGCTACCTCTTCATCCAGGTGTTTGGGTAACCGGTAGACATCGATCTCATAATCGTTGTTCCATAAATCAACCTGGGCCAATGTCTGGTTTGAGAATGAATTACTCATAACAAAAGAGGGATGACCTGTAGCACATCCCAGGTTAACCAGCCGTCCTTCAGCAAGAATAAAGATGGAATGCCCATCGGGAAACAGGTACTCATCGACCTGTGGTTTTACATTGATCTTTTTTATTCCCGGCCATTCTCCCAGTTTTTCAACCTGTATCTCATGGTCGAAATGACCGATATTGCATACAATGGACTGGTCCTTCATCCTTGCCATATGCTCGGCGGTTATCACATCTTTGTTACCGGTAGCTGTAACAAATATATTCCCCTCATCCATTGTATCTTCAATGGTTTTCACTTCGTATCCTTCCATCGCTGCCTGGAGAGCACAAATGGGATCGATCTCGGTAACAATCACCCGCGCTCCATAGGATCTCATCGACTGGGCACAACCCTTTCCAACATCACCATAACCACATACCACCGTAACTTTTCCGGCAAGCATCACATCTGTAGCACGTTTAATTCCATCAGCCAAAGATTCCCGGCAACCATACAGGTTGTCAAATTTGGATTTGGTAACCGAATCGTTCACATTGATTGCGGGAGCAAGAAGTTCCCCAATCTCCTTCATTTGATATAACCGGTGAACTCCAGTAGTCGTTTCTTCCGAGATCCCCTTCAGTTCAGCCACGGCTCTATGCCATTTCGTCGGATCTTCATCAAGCAGGGTTTTCAACCGCCTGATAACCACAGCCTCCTCTGTGCTGGATGGTTTTCGCTTCAGGAATTCCGGGTTCACTTCTGCCTTATATCCCTGATGCAACATGAGCGTGGCATCACCTCCATCATCCACAATCAGGTTTGGTCCTTTGCCACCCGGGAAAGAAAGAGCCTGAGCAGTACACCACCAATACTCCTCCAGGGTTTCACCTTTCCAGGCAAATACCGGAATCCCCATTCTGGCAACTGCAGCAGCTGCATGATCCTGGGTTGAAAAAATATTACAGCTTGCCCATCTGACATCCGCACCCAATTCCACTAACGTTTTTATCAATATGGCGGTCTGTATTGTCATATGCAGGGACCCTGTGATCCGGGCACCCTTCAGGGGTTTGGAGGCGGAGTATTTCTGCCGGATAGAGAGTAATCCGGGCATCTCCTTTTCCGCTATCTCAATCTCTTTAAATCCCCAATCTGCAAGGCTGATGTCCTTGATCTTATAAGGTATACTTTCCACTGATGTTATTTCCATTTTTGTGATTATTTGCCCGACAAAGGTAATAAATATAAGGTAAATATACCCAAATGTCAGGTAAAAGGGGGGGATTGCTACACCAATCCCAAAACAGATTATCCTTCTGCAGAGAGGATATCCTGGGCTATGGTTTTATCCTTCTTTAATTGCTCAACCAGATGTTCCACGCTGGAAAATTTCACCTCATCCCGGATCCTGCCGACAAAACGGACCTGTACATCCTTTCCATAGATCTGGTGTTTGAAATCAAAAATATGAACTTCAATACTTTTTCCATTCTCTCCATTACTCAGGGTAGGACGTAAACCGATATTTAACATGCCCTTCAAGGTTTTGTCATCCAGGTTAATATACACAGCATAAACCCCATCTTTGGGTATCAGTTTATACCGTTCCTTTGGCAAAATATTGGCTGTAGGAAAACCAAGGGACCTGCCAATTTTTTTCCCTCCGATGATGGTTCCGTTAAGGGAATAATGATATCCCAGCAACCGGTTGGCAAGAAGGATATCACCTGAATTCATCGCTTCCCGAATACGGGTTGAACTCACGTTCTGATTATCCACCACCCGGGCGTCAACCTGTTCAACCTCAATCTTGTATTTGCCAGCCAGGGATTTGAGCGTTTCAAAACTCCCCTCCCGGTTTTTTCCGAAATGGTGATTAAAACCGACAATCAGGTACTTTGCTTGCACCTTCCCAACGATGATCTCTTTAATGAACTTTTCGGAAGAATAGTTGCTCAATTCCCGGGTAAAGGGAACAATGATAAAATGATCCACTCCCTTTTTATCAAACAACTCTCGTTTCTCCCTCAGTGTGCTTAAATATTTCAAACCTGCTCCTTCCGGAGTTAAAAATAGTCTTGGGTGCGGCCAGAACGTGACCACGACACTTTTGCCTTTCTTTTCCTTTGCCACAGCAAGCAGCCTGCGAATGATGGCATCATGACCACAATGAACACCATCAAAAACACCAACAGTAACCACTGCATTAGGAATAGTCAGCTTCTCCGGATCTTTATGTATTTCCACGTGTCGTTATTATAAAATATAATGGTACACAAAATTAGAATAAAGGTTGCCAAAAAAAAATTGATTAAGAAAAACGATACCTTTGTTTTCTGATACCAGACATAATCTCATCGATGAAAACACCTGATCTTGTCAGGAATGACCCGTGGTTAGAACCCTTTATCAACGTGATAAACCGGCGTCATGAGAATGTCCTGGCAAAAGCGGTTGAGCTGAGTGGAACCGGCAGTCTGAAGGAGTTTGCCTCCGGCCATCTCTTTTTTGGGCTTCACAAGGAAGGAAAAGCATGGGTGTTCCGGGAGTGGGCCCCGAATGCCAGCAAGATATATCTCATCGGAACCTTCAATCAGTGGGAGGAACATGAAACATTTTCATTAACCTCCATTAAAAACGGGAACTGGGAGATTTCCCTTTCAATGGATCAGGTTCGGCATGGTGATCTCTACCGGTTATCGATTCACTGGGAAGGAGGAAAGGGTGACCGGATCCCCTCCTACGCAACACGTGTGGTACAGGATCCGGAAACATTGATTTTCAGTGCCCAGGTATGGGATCCCGAGGAACCATTTACCTGGAGAAATCGGGATTTCTCACCCCTCTCCAGGCAACCCATCATCTATGAGGCACATGTTGGAATGGCAACGGAAGAAGAAAGAATTGGCAGTTTTGAGGAATTCCGGACCCGGGTTCTTCCTGACATTGCCAGAGCAGGATATAACGTGGTTCAATTGATGGCAGTCCAGGAACACCCGTACTACGGATCCTTCGGATACCATGTTTCCAGCTTTTTCGCTGCATCCTCCAGGTTCGGAACCCCGGATGATCTGAAAAAACTAATCGATGAGGCGCATGAACAGGGACTTGCTGTTATCATGGACCTGGTGCATTCACATGCTGTAAAGAACGAAAATGAAGGCCTTGGAAAATTCGACGGTTCACCATACCAGTACTTTCATGATGGATACCGCCGGGAGCACGTGGCATGGGATTCCCTCTGTTTTGACTACGGGAAAAATGCTGTATTGCACTTCCTGTTATCAAACTGCCGGTTCTGGATTGAAGAATACAAATTCGATGGTTTCCGGTTTGACGGGGTAACCAGCATGCTCTACCTGGATCATGGATTATCCCGGGACTTCACATCATACAATGACTACTATGATGGCAACCAGGATGAAGATGCCATTACCTACCTTACGCTTGCAAACCAGCTTATACACGAGGTTAATCCGGGCGCTATCACCATTGCTGAAGAGATGAGCGGTATGCCAGGCCTGGCTGCACCCTTTGAGGCCGGAGGAATGGGTTTTGACTTCCGGCTCGCCATGGGTACCCCGGACTTCTGGATTAAGGTCATTAAAGAGGTCCCTGACGAAAAGTGGAATGTGTCGCAAATCTATCACGAACTTTCAGGCCACCGTGCAGATGAAAAAACCATCGGATATGCTGAATCACACGACCAGGCTCTGGTGGGAGATAAAACGATTATCTTTCGCCTGATTGACAAAGAGATGTACTGGCACATGTCAAAAGACGACCAGAACCTGATCATCGACCGTGGAATGGCACTGCATAAAATGATCAGGCTGGTTACCATTGCTACGACAGGCGGAGGATACTTAAACTTCATGGGTAATGAATTTGGTCACCCGGAATGGATCGATTTTCCAAGAGAAGGAAACAACTGGTCTTATAAATATGCCCGAAGACAATGGTCCCTGAGAGATAACCAACAGTTAAAATATCACTACCTGTCTGATTTCGACCGTGAAATGATATCACTGGTCAGGGCGGAGAAAATCTTTGCCGAGTCATTCCCTTTTAAGGTTTTTGCTCATGAAGAAGACCAGGTCCTCGCCTGCAAAAGAAGCGGACTGCTCTTTGTTTTTAACTTCAATCCCCAGCGATCCTATACCGATTATGGCATTCCCGTTGATCCCGGCAGCTACCGTATTATTTTGAACAGTGACGATCCGAAATTCGGAGGCCATGGCCTTGTCGACCAAACCATCACCTATTATCCGGTCAAACCCGGAAAAATTGCTACACCCCAGCCCTACTACCTGAAACTCTATATCCCCAGCCGGACGGCACTGGTTCTGAAACATAACAAACCGAAACCGGTCAGATAGACAATTGTCATGCGGTAGTCAGACTAACCTTCCTGCAAACAATTAAAAATCAAATACTTAAAAGAACGATTATTTTGAAAGTTGGGAAATATTGATAGATTATATTTTATAAATATCTGAAAGATAGAAGGTTATATAATTGGGTGAGATTCACAAAACAGCGGTATTCCTAAATACCTGTTAAGCATGGTTATCGTTTTCAATGTAAGTGGTCGTTTTCCATTGAGTACCTCTGACACCCTGGTTTCTCCTCCGAAGAGAGGAGCAATGTCTTTTTGTTTCAAGTTCATTTGGATTATCCCAATCTGAGTATTTAACTTCAAAAATCCAGGCCAAGAGCGTGCACCATAATCCTACCATACTATCTCAAAGAACTGTAAATCAATTATTACAACCATTGGATTTTATAAAAATGAATCACTTAATAAAGATACAGGAATTGGGGTTAAAGGGAATCCGGCCAAGGACCGGATTTTACTATCTATCCTGGTTTTACCTCATGCACTGTTACAGACCTTTTTTTAATTTTACTTATCACTATAATTAATATACCGATAAAAAGAAAAAAGCCGATTATATATTTTTCAATATGTTCAATATGTTGAAGTTGTGATTTGATTACTTCTCCAAACAAGTACCCGATAGCACTGTAAGTAAACGCCCAGACAAGTGTGCTAATTGTACTGAAAAAAATGAAAGTTTTTGTTTTTATTTTACTGGTTCCAATTACCAGTGGTGCAATCGTCCTGAATCCATATAAAAACCTGTAACCAATGAAAATAAGGATAGGGTATTTTTTTATTTTTTTATCAATTATCTCAGCCTTTTTTCTGAACTTCTGTTTTTCATTTAACCAATCTTTACCTTTTTTCCTGCCAAGGGAAAAGTAAAACAAATCAGAACAATATGTTCCTATAATACCTATAAAAACAACCAGCCACAAATTCAGGTAGCCATGATGTGCAGCAATGACTGAAGATATCATAATCATTTCGCCTTCAATAAAGATCCCCAATAAAACACCAATATAAATCAATACAATATGCATCAATAAAGTTTTAAAATCTCAGAAAGAATTTATTTTGGATATTTGCTGCAACAGTCCGGAATATAAAACAGATATTTCACATCGCAAAATTACCATATTCTGGTACAATTATCAAAACCAGGTAATGACATTGAGCAGAGCGATATGAATGACAGCAAACGCAGTGAGTGAATAACAGCCCCTAACGGGGCGAATTACGAGAATCAGCCAAACGTCTGATTCACAAATTACATGAGCGAAGCGATTGAATTGCAGTGAATGTAGTAAGCGATTAGCCAGCTCCCGTATTTAAACGGTATTCCTGTCTTAACTATTTCCTTTCATCGTCCTCTGAATCCCTGGCGAAGGAGGATAACTTTTTTCTTTTTACTTTCTTCTTTTATCTTGATTTATATCCACCGGACCAGTTTCATGTCCTGTCTATGAGGGAGCAGTTCGTGTTTTGGGAATATACGGATCCCGAAGGTGAAACCACCTGGTTTTGTCGGTTTGACACGAACAGAAAACCAGGCTTTACCATCACTTACCTTATCCAGTTTAAACTCCTTTTTCATCACAATTTTTCTGGAACTCTCTTTTCCGTTTCCGGCAACGATCAGTTCCAGTCCGATACTTGAGGCAGGCAGATCATTGAGCTGCATGATAACCGTACCCGAGTAATCACTCCCCAGTTGAAAAGCGGATTCAAGAGAGCTTGAGAAGTTCAGTGATTCCACTTGCAGGCTATCCCATTTTCTTTCAATCTCCTGCTTCCATTGTGCCAGCAACCTGGTCTTCTGATACTGTTTTGCGGTCAGGGTCTCCTTTCTTTCAAACAGGCGGTTGTAGTATTTTTCCTGGTAATCATTCAGCATTCTTCGCATGGTAAAATCAGGTGCCACCTTAGCCATGGTATTCTTAATAAAACCCACCCACTCTTTTGGAATACCCTCATTATCCCGGTTATAATACGCCGGGATAATTTCATTTTCAAGGAGGTAATAGATGGTTTCAGCATCCAGTTCATCCTGGAAATCCTGGTTATCATAGGTTCTTTTCTGGGGTAATGCCCAGCCGGCATTCTCTGTATATCCTTCGACCCACCATCCATCGAGAACGCTGAAATGAAGTGTTCCGTTCATTACGGCTTTCTCTCCACTGGTCCCCGATGCTTCCAGTGGTCTGGTGGGAGTATTAAGCCATACATCCACTCCCTGAACCATATATCTTGCCAGATCGAGGTCATAATTCTGAAGGAAAATAACCTTACCGAGAAATTCAGGTTGTTTCGATATCTCAAATATTTTCTTAATCAGTTCCTGCCCGCCACCATCGTTCGGATGTGCTTTCCCTGCAAACAGGATCTGCACGGGTCTGTCCGGGTTGTTAACAATTTTTTCCAGCCTGTTCAGATCTGTAAAGAGCAGTGATGCCCGCTTGTAGGTTGCAAAACGCCTTGCAAATGCAAAAGTTAAGGCATTGGAGTTCAGCTGTTTGGTTATTTCAACAATGTCTCTCGGGTTTTCGGATCGTCTGATCCAATTGTATCGCAACCGTTCTTTAATTAAGGATATCAGCCTGGCTTTCAGGCTCTGTTTTATACTCCAGACTTCCTGATCCGGAACATCATGGATCTTCTCCCAGGCTTCTCTCCGGGATTGCTGATCAACCATGGATTCGCCAACAAGCTTATGGAACAATTCATCCCATTCCGGGGCAATCCATGTCGGATAGTGTACTCCGTTAGTCACGTGGCCGATATGCAGTTCCTCAGGCAGGTAGCCGGGCCAGAGTTTACACAGTATCTCCCTGCTCACAGCACCATGGAGCTTGCTCACACCATTTATTTCCTGGGACAGGTTGGCAGCAAGGTAACTCATGTTGAATTTTTCATTCTTAGCATCCGTATTGCTTCTGCCAAGTGCCATCAGCTCATCCCAGGTGATGTTCAATCTGCCGGGATAGTGTGAAATGTATGTCCGCAACAGATCCTCTTCGAATTCATCGTGTCCTGCAGGAACCGGTGTATGTGTTGTAAACAGGGTTGATCCCCTGACCAGCTCGAGGGCTTCGGTAAAGGTAAACTTCTCTTCGGCAATAAAAACACGCAAGCGTTCCAGTCCAATGAATGCGGAATGTCCCTCATTGCTGTGGTAAATATCGGGAACTATTCCAAGGGTTTTCAGCGCCCTTATCCCTCCAATCCCGAGAAGCATCTCCTGCTTCAGGCGGTTTTCGCGGCTACCCCCGTAAAGATGATGAGTTATCGAGCGATCCTGCTCCTGGTTGAATTCAAAATCGGTATCGAGCAGGTAGAGTGGAATGGTTCCCACATTCACCTGCCAGATTCGTGCATACAGGGTACGACCGGGAAGTCCAATCTGAACGGTTTTCATGTTTCCCTCGTTATCCTGCACGGGGACTACGGGAATTTTTGAAAAGCTTTCCGCTTCATATACAGCCTGCTGTTCACCGTTCACTGAGAGCAATTGTTTAAAATAACCGTACCGGTATAGTAAACCGATACCGATGATATCGGCTCCCGAGTCACTGGCTTCCTTCAGGTAGTCGCCCGCAAGGATACCCAATCCTCCCGAATAGGTTTTCAGGCTGTTGTGTAACCCAAATTCCATGCTGAAATAGGCGACTTTTGGTGGCTTTTTGTGTTTTGATCTGTCAAGGTATGCTTCAAACCGTTCATAGACCCGATCAATTTTTGCCAGGAAATCCTGGTCTTTCTCCAGCACGAGTAATTTCTGGTAATTCACTGTTTCCAGGAACAACACGGGATTCTTACCGGTCTCTTCCCATAATATTTGATCGATGCTGCAAAAAATCTCATCAACATCACTATTCCATGACCACCAAAAATTTTTTCCAAGCAAGCCCAGTTTTTTGAGTTTTTCCGGAAGTGTTGAATCGACATAGATCTTGCGCCAGACCGGTCCGGGAGCTTCCTGCGGTTTTACCATGGCAGGATAGGGTTGAACCTCCACTTCGATGGATGACATATCCACCCTGCCGAATACTTTCTTAATCGCCAGGTTATAAGCCCGGTAGTAATAGTCTATCAGGTTTTCCCAGAGTGCAATCCTGGATATTTCGAATGCTCTGTTCCTTGCTTCTTCTTCCTCTTTCGTGCCAAACCGTGAAAAGATTTCGAGCTTTCGGATGATCCCTTCCTTGACCTCCTGATCATTATCATCGTTTCGGTCCACCACCAGGATTCCATTGCCGGGATCATTGAAATGGTCATTCACCCATCGGCCGAATCCTGTCAGTGAAGTAGTAATTGTAGGAACATGAAAAGCAAGGCTCTCGAGGGGGGTGTATCCCCATGGTTCATAATAGGACGGAAAGACGGTAACATCCAGGCCGATGAGAAGGTCGTAATAGGTAAGGTTGAAGATTCCATCATTACCGTTCAGGTACGAAGGAACAAAAATCACCTTTACCCGGTCATTAACCTTGTTTTCAAGTTCTCCTTCCCGGATCATTTTCAGGGTGGGATCATATTCTGCATGGTGCAATCCATGGGTAAGAAACGGATCTTCCAAACGGGTTGCACCGGATGGATTGGCAAGATTCTGGAGCAGATCATTCCTTGGCCCATAATGGTGAGCTGGAATGAGGATGAATGCAACAATCTCTCTACCAAGGTCTTCCTTTCTGCTCAGCTCAACAAGTGCATTAATAAAAAGG